>Ga0163144_10001433_pt1 | contig 56386 bp, 37 predicted proteins | sample OliLak19BULKMAT1_FD_123175 | JGI IMG/M metagenome (GOLD analysis project Ga0163144, IMG submission 123175) | Freshwater microbial mat bacterial communities from Lake Vanda, McMurdo Dry Valleys, Antarctica - Oligotrophic Lake LV.19.BULKMAT1 | ecosystem: Environmental > Aquatic > Freshwater >... | reverse complement strand
GTCCTCCGGGCATCGCTTCGAGTTGTCGTCGCGCTGTGCGATTCTCAGCGCATCGATCGCGCGCCGCAGCTCGCGTTCGTCCCACCCGCGTGGAAACGGACAATTTCAACGGGCTGCTAGCGTCAACGGTTACTATTCCGTATCCAGCAGACACGGAACCCTTGTTCTTCGCGTTGCAGGAATCACACGAAGAATACATCATCGTATTAATTCCGGTGCGCTGTGTATCAACAACCGTGGGATTCCCCACAGTCCCAACACAGTTGCGCAGAGCGTATCCACAACCAAGACCAGTGGGATCTGCTGGGGGCGGACAGTCTCCTGGGCATGCATCAGAGAAAACTTTTGTCGCTCCCAAAAGCAAGATTGCTGCTGACACAAGTAATCTTCCGGAATTCATCTTTCCGCTCCTGTTGAGTAAAGAACTACTTGCAACTCGCACATGGTCTGCGCTTTCCGAGAAATCGTTCGTAACTGATATTGCGTAAAAGCGTAGCGATATACTGCCCCCTGAAATGCCTAACGCGCGGTCGGCCGCCTTGAGGGCCGACTTCCTGCTCGGCAGGCAACCGCGTGCGGGCCACCTCGTAAATCTTCTCCGGCATACGTGCGTCCGCCACGACCGTTCTCCTTGTGTGCGAGACAAGAAACGGTCATCGCCGGGCGCAAGCCTCATGCCAAAGTCAAACCACTCTCCAAGTCGGTTTCTTTGGCAGCCTCTTAGGTGCAGTTCGTCTAGATCGCATGCCGCCGCTTTGCCCCAGTACGTTTCGGTGGGGCGGGAAGCAAACCTCGCGCCACACTGCCCCGCCAGTTAGCGGTACGGTACCACAACAATTGGGGTGAGTAATGCATTTGGCAGAAAGTCGTACAGGCCGGGCTCGCCCTGACATGACGCAGCTCGGCGACGCATTTGTCAGGGCGAGTTCTGACCTACGCGATTGCCAATCGACACGACAGCAACGTCGTGTACCGCTCACAGCCCCGCTACGGCGCGACTCCCTCACCCGGCTTGCCTTCGGCAAGCCGCTCTCCCACAAGTAGGCGAAGGCATTCCTTGCCGGCAAACAACCAACAACCGCTTCTCTACTTCTTCGCCGCGGCCACGGCGGCTTTTGCTTTGGCTTCTTCGGCGCTGGAGAGTTCGGGGTTGGGCGTGGCGTCGCCGGGGGCCTGGCCGAGAATCCACTTGATGCCGCCCAGCATCGACTCCATGAACTTGGGATTCGTCCAGACGTCCTCGCGATGGCCCAGGCTCATGTGAAAGACTTTGCCTTCGCCGTAGTTCTTTACCCAGGCGATCGGCACGTGGTACGGCTCCTTCAAGCTGGTCTTCGCCATGTTCAGGCTCATCAGCACGTGCACCTTCTCGGGCTGCCAGTTCTTGAAGCGGTAGATCTCGTCGGTGATCTCAAACTCATCGCCCCAGGGTTTGCTAATCGGGTGCGCCTTGTCGTGCACCGTGACCGTCACTTTCTGGTTTGATCCCCAGGGGTGACCGTTGAACGTGCCGCCGATCATTTCCCAGTAGGGCTCGTAGTTGTGATAGGTGTCGGCGGCCGAGTGAGCGCCGATGAACCCGTGCCCCTTCTTCTTGACCCAGTCATTGAATAGGTAGTCGCGGACGTCGTCCTTAAACGGCAGATCGCCCGTGGTGTAGAACATCACGATGTCGTAGTTGTCCAATTGCTCCTTGGTGATCGACGCGGCGTCCTGGGAGCAGTCCACACGGAACAGGTTGCTGGCAATGCCCAGGTCGGTCATGGCCCGTTCGGCCGGCGAGAGCTGCCCATCCTTGCGCGAGACCGAGCCGTGCTTGAAGCCCGCACTCTGCGTGAGCAGGAGCATCCGCGCCCCGCCCTTGGGCGCATCTTCCGCCCGCACGTCGGCGGCGGTCACAAAAGTTGCCAATGCGAGGCACGAAGCGATAACGGCACGGCGCATATTCACAGAGGGACTCCTTACGTCAGGGCGGGCAAATAATCGAGGTCTGCGGGAAGCAATATTCAATCATGCCGCAGCCGGAGGTGCAACCGGGCCAATTCGACCGAAAGAATCGGGGCGAGCTCCAAAAAAGCCCCTGCCGGCCGCTGCTAAGCGCTTTCGCGGCCGCGGCGGTCGCGGAATTGGGACGGACGACGGGCCTTGAGGTCTTCGTCGGCACCGTCATCCATTTCGCTGTCATCCAGTTCGCTGTCGGCAGCGTCCCCGTCGCTGTCAGCGTCTTCGTCCGCCTCGTACTCGCCTTCATCGTCGGACTCGTCCTCGGCGGCGAATGACGCGTCGTCCTCGTCTTCCTCGTCGTCGATCTGCGGCGTGGAGCGCGCCGCCACGGTCAAGACTCGGCCCGAACGATTGCCCGGTGGCGCCGGCGCGGCAGGCGCTGCCGGCGCTGCGAGAGCCTGGCCGCTCATCTCGTTCCACTGGTCGATGGTCATCAAGACCTCGCGGGCTTGCGAGCCGTTGTACTGACCGACGATGCCGTCTTCGGCCATAAAGTCGATCAGCCGTGCCGCGCGGCCGTAACCGATGCCCAGCGCCCGCTGCAACAGCGAAACGCTGCCGCGACCTTCGCGCACCACGACGTCGACCGCCGATTCGTACAGGTCGTCTCGGTTCGGCAGCTTGCCCGCCGGCTCGGCGGCGCCCGCAGCCGCGTCGGTCGTTTTCAGTTGCACCAGTTCCTTGACGAATTGCTGCTCGGTCTTGCCGCAGACGTCGACGATGCTGTTGATCTCGTCGTCGCTGACATAGGTGCCCTGGCCGCGCAACAGCGTGCTGGTGCCCGGCCAGAGGAACAGCATATCGCCGTTGCCCAGCAGTTTGTCGGCGCCCATTTCGTCCAGCACCACGCGGCTGTCCGTGCGGCTGGCGACCTGAAACGCGATCCGCGCGGGCAGGTTCGACTTGATCAAACCGGTGATAACGTCCACGGTCGGCTTCTGCGTGGCCAGCACGAGGTGGATACCGACGGCCCGACTCTTTTGCGCCAGGCGAATAATGTGCTGCTCAACCTCTTTGGCCGCGGTCATCATCAGGTCGGCCATCTCGTCGGCCACGATCACGATATACGGCAAGCTGGTGGGAATGGCCTGGCGCTGCTCGTCGTCCTCAGGCTGCAATCGCTCCATCAGCTCTTCTTCGCCCAACTGGTTGTAGCTGGCGATGTGCCGCACGCCGGCTCGGGCCAAGAGCGCGTAGCGCTCTTCCATTTTCTCCACGGCCCAGGCCAGGATTGCCTCGGCCTTGCGCATGTCGGTGACCACCGGGTGCATCAGGTGCGGCAGCTTCTTGTAAGTGCTGAGTTCGACCATCTTGGGGTCGATCATCAGCATCCGAACTTCGTCGGGGCGCCGTGTCATGAGCATCGAGACGATGATCGAATTCAAGCACACGCTCTTGCCCGTGCCCGTGCGACCGGCGATCAGCAAGTGCGGCAAGGTGGCCAGGTCGACGACCATCGACTTGCCCGAGACGTCCTTGCCCAGGAAGATCGGGATGCGCATCTTCTGCGCCTGGTTGTTGCTCTCTTCGATCACCTCGCGGATGCGGACCATGTGCCGCTCGGAGTTGGGCACCTCAATGCCCACGGTGTTCTTGCCCGGGATCGGCGCCACGATGCGCACGCTGGGCACGCGCAGCGCAATGGCCAGGTCATCTGCCAGGCTGGTGATCTTCGAAAGTCGCAAGCCGGCCTCTAACTCGACCTCAAACTGCGCGATGACCGGGCCGGTCTCGATCTCAACGACCTTGACCTTGAAACCGAAGTCCAGGAACGTCTTCTCCAGGATCTTGGCCTGGCGGCGGACCTCTTTTTCGTGCTCTTCGTAGCTGATCTCTTCGCCCGGCTGCAGCAGGTCGATCGTCGGCAGCTCGTAGTCCTGCGGGTCGTCGGTGCGGCTGGCGGCGTCGAGCTGGGTCATCACCTCGTCGCGCTCACTCTGCTTCTTGGGACGGGTCAAACGCGGGCCAGGCGCGACGGGCGCCGCGGGCACGGTGGCCGGCGCGGCCGCTTCTTCCTCATCGCCGTCCTCGTCGACCTCGACCTCGTCCACTTCCTCAGCGTCGGGTTCGTCGATGACCTCGACTTTGCGCTCTTGCGTCTTACGACCGCCGATCTTGATCGCCGGCGCGGCTTCTTCGTCGCCCAGTGCGGCCTGATCGAGGTCGGTCCGCGGCCGTTTGACGGCATTGGCAGCGTCCGTCTTGGCGAACCGCGACCGCGCCGCCTTGAGCGTGCCGACCGGCGCGCCCAGGACGCGGCCGATTAGCCGCGGCAGCAGGTACTCTGTGCAAAGCAGCAACCCGCCGACTAACACGCTTATCGTGAGGATATAGGCCCCGGCGCTGGCAAAATGCATTTCCAGAAATCCGCGACCAGCAGCGCCCAGGTATCCGCCCGGTCCGATGATGGGGCCGGGCGACCAGGCCTGAATGGTCAGCGAGGCCAGCGTGGTCATGCCGATGAGCGACAAGGCCCAGCCGATGCCACGCAGCCAGGCCTGGGTCACCTGGCGGCGGCTCAGCAGCCAGACGTCGACCACGGCCAGCGACAGCACGGCGTAGTAAGCGCCGATGCCCAAGCCGTGCAGCAACAGGTCGGCCATCAGCGCGCCGGCGCGGCCGCAGGCGTTGGTCGCCCGGACGGGCGGCGGATATTCCAACGCGTCCAGCGAGTCGGCCGGATCGTACGTCAGCAGGGCCAGGCCCAGAAAGACGACGATCGCCAACAGCGCAAGCGCGACGAGATCGAGCTTCAGACTCCTGGATTCGCTCATGGCTGCTTGTCGGTGGTCCATTTTTGCCGACCTCACACAGCGTGTGGTCGGCTCAAGCCCGGGCCGTCGTGGTCCGGACGAATTCCATCTCGAATTAACGCAGTCGCTTCTTGGCCGCGCGGATGCGCGGCCCACACAGGCGGGATGTCGTGCAGGCAGGTTCCTTCAATCCAAAGTCTACCACGCCCGTGGCTTCGACGCGGTCGCGGCGAGCCCGCGCAGAGGCCCCCGGCGGTCTTGATGTGTCGCGGATTCCGCGCGTGACGTTTGTGACGGCGGCAGGGCTTGCCGAACCGTTCAACTCGCGGGAAAGAACTTGGTGGGCGAAAAGACCACGGCAGCCCGCCGCGCAAGTACGGCAATCAGCCGACCCGTTTCGTCGACCGCCGCCAGCCGGTCCGTGGCGGGTTGGTCGGAACCGTCGGCGACCGTTTCGGGCAGCTCGATCGCCAGGCCGTGCTTCAACCGCTCGACTTCGCTCACCGTGAGTGTGCGGCGCGGCATCAGACCGTCGATCGCCACGAGCGGCGACAGGACCACCGAGTCAATTTCGCCGCGGTCGAGCTTGGCCACGTCGACGGCCGCATCAAGCGTAAACGGACCGATCGCCGTGCGCTCAAGCGCCGACATCACGGCCCCCGTGCCGAGCTTGTCGGCCAGGTCGCGGCCGAGCGACCGCACGTAGGTGCCAGCGCTGCAGGTGACTTCGATCGTCAACTGCGGATAGCTGTACTCGACGACCTCCAAGCGGTCGATGCGCACCGTGCGCGGCACCAGGTCCACGGCCTCGCCGGCCCGCGCCAGCTTGTAGGCCCGCTGACCGTCGACCTTGAGCGCCGAAAACGCGGGCGGTCGCTGCAGGCTCTCGCCCACCAACTCGGCGGCGGCGGCTTGGACCTGTTCGAGCGTCGGCTGCGGGGCATTGGGCAGCAGCGTGATCTGGCCGTCAACGTCCTCGGTCGGACTGGTGCGGCCAAGCAGGAACGTGCCGCGATAGTGCTTGGGCCATTCGTGCACGTACTCCACCAGCCGCGTGGCCTGGCCAATCGCAATCACCAGCACGCCGGTGGCCAAGGGGTCGAGCGTGCCGGCATGGCCCACCTTGGCCGGGCGAACCAGCCGCAGCACCTGGTCAACGACCCGGCGGGAAGTGATGCCAGGGGGCTTCTTTGCGACAACAAAACCAAACAGCGTCATGGTGAGGCCATCGCGATCTCAAAGTCGTAGAGCTCGGCGATCTGGGCCGGCGACTTACCGGCCAGACCGGTGAAACGGTGAAAGAGAGCGTCGACGTCTTTCACTCCCAGCCCGGCCAGCACTCGGAATTTGTGTTCGACCAGCGCATCGAGATTGCCGCTGGCATTGCGGGCGTGACCCTCGGGATACATAACCAGGCCGCTGGACACCCGCCCCACGTCGGCGTGCTCGATCTCCAGAGTCGTGGGAATGCCGTCGGGGTACTTGTCATCATACTCCTGACCGCCATGGCGAAAATCGATCTTTGCCATCAGCTCACGGGTCAGCGGATCGACCAGGGCCTGGTCGTCGTAGTCCTTGGGCACCAGCATCAGCTCGCGCCAGCCGGAACTCTTGGCTTGCAGCGCCTTGCGCAGCAGTGTGGCGATGATATAGACCATCGAGTGGTCGGCGCTCTGCCGGGTCCTCGGGTCACGCTTGGCCGGGTCGCCGATGATGCCGAACGCCGGTTCATAGATCGTGATCCGCAGCGATTTGATTTTGGCCGGGTCCTTGAGCAGCTCGGGATGCTTACTGAGCAGGTCGATCAATCCCTGGATCGCCCCGGCCGACTGGTGCTCGTAGAGTCCGATCTTGAAGTGCATGCCCATGATGGCAAAATCATCGCCACTGGCGGCCAGTGCCAGGTCAAAGGGACTGGTGTGCTTGTCTTTCGGCTTCTCGAACAGGCAGAAGATCGCCTCGGGATTGCGAAAGATGTCGGCCGGACCAACGAAGCCGCGCATCGCGCGGCGCATGCTGAGCACCGCGACCTCGGAGCTGATTGCGGCCGAGGCCCCCTTGGAATCCGAGAGCTGCTTGCCGGCACGGATGGCGCGGAAGGGAATATAGTGGGCCACCACCATGCCGATGGCCGACTCGATCTGTTCGGCCGTAGCGCCCAGCACGGCGCCATAGGTCGCGGCGCTAGCGATCGCGCCGTGCACGACGTGGTCGATCTTATAATTCTTGAGCGCAAAGACCTCGGCCAGGCGACCGCGAATCTCGTCCAAGAGGATCATCGCGCGCAGGGTCTGCCGACCGTCGAGCCCGCGCAACTGAGCTGCGGCCACGGCGACCGGATAAAAATCGTTGTGACCAAACTCTCCCTTGGTCGCGTTGCGGGCCGGGTTGTAGCCAAAGTTAGTGCCGTTGGAATCCCACTCACGGACCGCCGAGCTGTTGGCGACCACCGCCTTCTCGGGCATCACCTTCTGGCGCGAGCCAAACAGCGGCACGCCCGCCGGCGTGGCATATTCCAACGCCTCGGCGCGCAGCACGGCGGGCGCGTTGGCGCCGCAGGCCAAGGCCGAAACTCCGCAGGCGATGCTGTCCAGATGGAACTGCTCGACCTTGCGAAACACGCTCTCGGCGGGGTCGCCGAGTTTGCCGCCCATGAAGTCCAGCGCAAACTGGCCGATGCCCCGGGCCTGATTGTCCTGCTTGGCCAGCACCACAAATTCGTTCGCCACGCTCACAGCTCCTGAAGCAACTCAAATGCCTGAAGAATTACACCCGGCAATCTAGCGGTCTGCGTGCGAGGTTGTAAACCCGCGCAAGCGGCCACCGGCGCGCTGGTCGGCGATTGGGGCCGATGTTAGGATGAAAAGATTGTCTGGCCGCGTATCGTGTCGTTGCGAGCCGAGCCGAGCAGTCCCCGACAACGCCCATTTCTGCTGCGTTCCCCATGCAACTCGAGCAACTCGGACCCTACCGGCTGGGCGCGAAAATCGGCCAGGGGGGCATGGGCTCGGTCTATGCCGCGGTCGACACCGAGACCGGCGAAGCGGCGGCGATCAAAGTGCTGTCGCCCACGCTGGCGGCTGAAGAAGGCTTTCGCGTAAGGTTCGAGGCCGAGATCGAATCGCTCAAGAAGCTCCGCCACCCGAACATCGTGCGGCTCTACGGTTACGGCGAGCAAAGCGGCACGCTGTTTTACGCCATGGAGCTGGTGCCGGGGACGAGCCTGGAAGATGAACTGCGCGCGGGACGCCGCTTTGAGTGGCGCGAAGTGACCGGTATCGCCGTTAAGCTCTGCCGGGCGCTCAAGCATGCACACGACCACGGCGTGATCCACCGCGACCTCAAGCCGGCCAACTTGCTGCTCACCCCAGATGGCGAAATCAAGCTGTCCGACTTCGGCATCGCGCGGCTGTTTGGCAACACCCGGCTGACCTCCGACGGCGGCGTGCTGGGCACGGCCGAATATATGGCGCCCGAGCAGGCCAGCGGCGGCGCGGTGACCGACCGCTGCGATCAATACAGCCTGGGCGGAGTGTTGTACGCGCTGTTGGCCGGCCGGCCGCCGTTTCGCGCCAAGAGCCTGGTCGAGATGCTGCAGTTGCAGCGCTACGCCGAGCCCGACCCCGTCAACCGCTATGCACCGCAGACCCCGGCCGAGCTGGCGCGGATCATCCACCAGTTGTTGGAGAAGGACCCCCAAAAGCGTTTTGCCAACACACTGATCTTGGGACGCAGCCTGGAGGCGATGGAGCGCGGCTTGTCGATCTCCGAGAGTCGCAGCGACGATTTCGTGGTCTCCGAACCGGGCAGCGTCGCGGCAAGCTGGTCGGGCAATCAACCACTCGGGCCGACCTTGTCGCCCACGCAGTCGGCCGAGCCCGAGCCGTCTACTGGCGCAAAGGGCAGTCACGCGGGCCCCGTAACGGCGGCCACGCAAGTCCATTCCCAAGAAGCGATCGCACCGGTGGTCCCCGCAGCGAGCCCCCGCGAAGCGACCGACACCGAGGCACGATTCACCAAGGTCGAGGCGCAGCGCGGCGGCGCCAGCCATGACAGCAGCGATACCTGGGCCAACGTGTTCTCGGCACAAACCATCGTCCTTGTAATAGCGTTGGCAATGCTCGTCGCGGCGGCCTCGTACCTGATGCAGCCGCCCAGCGCCGACAAGCTCTTTGCCGAGATCGAAGCGGCCACGGCCGACGGCGACGTCCAAAGCCTGAAGGCCGTGCAACCACGGATCGAGTTGTTTCTAAACACTTATCCCGACGATCCCCGAGTTGAGCAGGTGCTGGTGCTCGGCGAAGAAGCCCGGCAGACTCATCCGATCCAACGCGCTTTTACCGCGGCCAAACGACTGTCGCTGATCGATCCGGATGCCGCGGCGATCCGGTTTCAGGCGCTGGTGGACCTGTACGACGACGGCGACGCCTCGCCCGAAACGGTGCGGCACTTCGTCAAGCTGTCGCGTCAAAAACTGCGGCAACTCGAAAAGCAGAACGCCGACCGCGTGGCCGACGACCGCCGGATCATCGAGGGCCGCCTGACCCGGGCCGCCGAGCTATCGGCCGACAATCCCGCGGCGGCGGGCCGCATCTATCGGGGGATCGTCTCAGTCTATGGCGAAAAAACCTGGGCCAACGACCTGATCGCTCAGGCCGAGGCCGGGTTGAAGCAGATCGCGGTCCGGCCGCCCGTTGACGAATAACCGACAATCGATTCCAAGATTTTCGGCGGCCGACCTGCTACGATGCTCCGTGAGCCGTGGCGCTTTCCAAGTACGCACCGCGGGATTCTCGGGCCGCCTCAACTAAGGGAGCCGGATCATGCTCGTCCAAGTCGCGCGGGTTTCAGTGCTGGTCGGGTCGTTGCTGATGACCGTGCAATTGCCGGCGGCAGAGCCGACGACCAGCGCGGTAGTGGTGCTAGCTCGGGACGCTACGCTTGAGATTGACCACGCCCTGGTCGATACGGATCAACTTTGGGTGCCGGCCGACAAGGTCGAGGCAATCACCGGTTTTGTGCTCAAGCCCGAGGGTCTCTGCAACGCGGACCTCTGCATTCCGATTCCCAACGATGCCGAGTGGACGGCCCGCTACGACGGTTCGACCTACTTCAACGTCACCGCCTTTGCCCAGCACGTGGACCAGGCCGTCGCCGCGGAGCTAGACGACTATGTCTGGAGCTTCACAGCGGTGCCGTCGCCGAACACGGCGCCCTTGACCGTTGGCCAGGCGCCCGACTTTGCCCTGCCAGATCGCGCGGGCAAGATCGTGCATCTCTCTGACTTTCGCGGCAAGAAGGTGCTGCTCTGGACCTGGGCCTCGTGGTGCACCTGCCGGTTTGACCTCGCCGGCTGGCAGAAGGTGTACGACGACCTGAAGGATCAGAACTTCGAGATCATTGCCGTGGCCGAGGACACCGGCGGACCGGCCGTCGCCACGCCCTGGTACGACAAGGCCAAGGTGACCTATACAGCCCTGGTCGATTCGCAGCACACGGTCAGCTCGCTGTATCAGATGGTCAACGTGCCCGCGGGCGTGTGGATCGACGAGAAGGGGCAAATCGTGCGGCCGGCTGAAGTGGCTTACAGCAAACAGCAGAAGGTATTGGGGCAATTGATCGGCGACGACCGCTACGCCGCGGGCGTGCGCGATTGGGTGGCCCGCGGACCGCAGAGCCCATTTGTGGTGCCCCCCGAGAAGCTCAAGCCGCGTCTGACCTATCGCGACAGTAAACAGCGGCTGGCCGACGCCCACTTCAAGCTGGGGGCATACTTCTCGACCCACGATAAGCCGGAGCTGGCCGCTCGACATTGGGAGACAGCACAAGAGCTTTCGCCGGACAACTGGAACTACCATCGCCAGCAATGGTCGTTTGACAAGAAAAAAGAGATGAGCAACTTCATGGCCAAGGTGCGCAAGCTGGGCGACCGGCCCTACTACGACCCGGTCGAGTTCCCCGCCGACGCGCCGGCCAAGACGCGGCAGCAATAGCCGGCCCGATCGCCGACGTTCCCGCCTTGTGCAAAGAGTTTTCCGAAGTGCCGGCCACCCACTCCGGCGGCTTCCGACTCGCGCCACCGCCCTTCCCCCTGCCCCGAGACCTGCCATGAGAATGCTCGCCAGTTTTTCGCTTGCGCTTGCGGTTTGCAGTTCAGCAGCGGGCAACGACGCGCTGCCCCATCATGAAGAGATTGTGCCGGGCGTGCACGCGGTCGGTTTTGCCGACCTGCATCGTTCGGCGAATTGCGGATTCGTTGAGCTCGAAGCTGCCACGCTGCTGGTGGACTTGCCGCGTGGCATCGAACCTGCCGCGTTCGTAAGCTCGGTCGCCAAGACCACCGGCAAGCCGGCCGCCAGCCTGATTCTTACCCACGCCACGCCCGATGACCTGCCAATCGTCGACAAGCTCGTGGCGCTGGGGGTCACGAAGGTTTACCTGTCACCGGGAATTTACCAGACGCTGACCGGCGACAAGCAGGCCGCGAAAGTGCCGGCTCATTTTCACTTGCTCACGCCACAAGGCGCGATCGGCGATGCCAAGATCAAAGTCGAAGCTCACCTGGCCGACAACGTGTTCGCCGCGGGCGCAGCCTGGGTGATAATTCCCGACAAGAAAGTTATGTTCGCCGGTCCGCTGGTGATTCAGGGTCCCCGGGCGCCGCTGCCAGGGTCGGACACGGCGGCCTGGGTTGCCGCGCTCGAACAGCTTGCAGCGGTCGGTGCCGAGCGGGTCGTGCCTGGCTTCGGATCGTTTGTGGCGGGCGATCCGATTGTGCGGCAACACCGTTATCTCGTGGAGTTGCGGCGGCAAGTCGGGCAGGTCGTGGCGCTGGGTCGCAATGAGTCCGACCTGCCGCGCGACGTGCGCCTGGGTCCGGAAACCATGGCCTGGATGCCCTACGACACGCCGGTATTGGCCGACCTGGAACATGTCTTTCGCGAGCTGATCGTGCCGGCGGCCCCCTTTGGCGGTAAGCCTCCCGCAATCGACGCTGCGGCGCCGCACGCCCTGGTGTTGATTGGCGACGGCCCTCACGAGCCGGGCCACATCGAGTTGGGCCTGCGCCCGGTCTTCGCGGCGACGGGGGTGACACCCCACTTCGCGGTCGACACGCGGGCACTCTCGGCCGAAAACCTCGCTCGGGTGCGGCTGCTGGTCATCCTCCGCGATGGCCTGGCGAGACCCCGGGCTGACGGCAGCGCGGATCATATGTGGATGACCCCCGAGCAGGAGCGCGCCGTGGTCGAGTTCGTGGAACGAGGCGGCGGGTTTCTGAATCTGCATAACTCATTGGGGATTTATCCACCGGGCGGTCCCTACCTGCAGCTGCTGGGCGGCGAGTACACCGGACACGGACCGCTGGAACGATTTCAAGTCGAGGTGGTGGCTCCGGAACATCCTGTGACGCGCGGCGTGCACACCTTTGCGGTCGCCGATGAGCAGCACACGCCCCGCTACGACGCGCAAAAGGTGCGGCTCCTGCTGCAAAGCCGATCGGATGCGGGAGCAACCGCGGCGGCCGGCTGGGTTCGCGAGCCTGGCAAGGGTCGGCTCTGCCACCTGGCCAACGGTCACACGCGTGAGGCCTTGCTCGATCCGATGATGCAGCGACTCATGCAGAACGCCGTGCGCTGGTGCCTGCGAGACGGCAAGGATTAGCCGGTCGCGCGTAGCGAGGGCGCCGATTCTCACTGAAATCCGGCTGCTCATTTGGCATCATTCCCGATCGGTGCCGTGGAAACGTCTCAGGCCGGTTTTCCGAGACCCGGCCATGGACTATAAGAAAGATGTATGACCACTCCTGACGAACACACCCCCGATAGGCCAAACGGCGCGAGCTTTCCCACCACCCGCCTGCGGCGCTTGCGGCAGCATCCGGCGGTGCGGGCGCTGGTGCAGGAAACGCGGCTGCACCCGGGCAACTTTGTGCTGCCGCTTTTTGTCCGCACGGGCCAGGGAGTGCGGACGGCCATCGGGTCGATGCCGGGACACTTCCAGCTCTCGGTCGACCAAATTCCAGCGGAGGTCGAACAGGCCCGCGCGTTGGGTTTGGGTGGCGTGCTGTTGTTTGGCATCCCCGATCACAAGGACGCTCTGGGGAGCGACTCGACCAGCGACCAGGGCATCGTGCAGCAGGCAATCCGCGCGGCCAAGCAGGCAGCGCGTGACGTATTAATTATCACTGACGTCTGCTTTTGCGAATACACGGACCATGGCCACTGCGGCGTAGTCAGCGATCGCACCGGCCGCGTCGACGTCGACAACGACCCCACGCTCGAGTTAATCGCGACCCAGGCCGTCAGCCACGCGCGGGCCGGCGCCGACATGGTTGCCCCCAGCGGCATGATGGACGGCATGGTCGGCGCCATCCGCCAACGGTTGGACGCCACCGGCTACTCGCACCTGCCGATCTTGAGCTATGCCGCTAAGTACGCCAGCGCTTTTTACGGTCCGTTTCGCGAGGCAGCCGAAAGCGCACCGCAATTTGGCGATCGTCGCGGCTACCAGATGGACCCGGCCGCGTCGCCCGAGCAAGCGCTGCGCGAGGTGGCGCTCGACCTGGCCGAGGGAGCGGACCTGGTGATGGTCAAGCCGGCGCTGGCCTATCTGGATATCCTCCGCGCCGTGCGCGAGCGTTTTCCCGGAGTGCCGCTGGCCGCCTACAATGTGTCGGGCGAGTACAGCATGGTCAAAGCGGCGGCCCAACTTGGCTGGATCGACGAGCGAGCTACCGCCCTGGAATCGCTGTTGGCGATGCGCCGCGCGGGGGCCAGCATTCTCTTGACCTATTGGGCCAAGGACGCGGCCCGCTGGTTGTCCTGAATGGGCCAACCGGGGTGACCTGACGGACCTCGCCGCCACGCTGCCGGTCCGCTACGATGGCAGTCAAACCGCCCATCTCCGTGGAACGGCACGCACATGAAACCAGGTCCGTCTCTCGATCGATCGAGCACCATCTCCCGGCCGCGTAGCCACGCAGCCTTTGACCGGGCCTGCCAACTCATACCCGGCGGGGTCAACAGCCCGGCCCGGGCGTTTGGCGGAGTCGGCGGCGAGCCGATTTTCATTGAGCGGGGCGAGGGCGCCTACTTACTTGACCTCGACGGCAATCGGTACATCGACTTTGTCGGTAGCTGGGGTCCGCTGATCCTGGGGCACAATCATCCGCTGGTCCTGGCCGCCGTGATCGCCGCGGCCGAGCGGGGCACGAGCTTTGGCGCGCCCACGTTGGCCGAAAACGAGCTGGCCGAACTGATCATCGAAGCGGTCCCCTCGATCGAGAAGGTTCGGCTGGTTAGCTCGGGCACCGAGGCCACGATGAGCGCTATCCGGCTGGCGCGCGGTTACACGGGTCGCGACCTGATCGTGAAATTCGCGGGCAACTATCATGGTCACGTCGATAGCTTGCTGGTCGCGGCCGGCAGTGCGGCGGCCACGTTGGGAGTGCCCAACTCGCCAGGTGTGACTCGCGGCACCACACAAGACACACTGGTGCTCGAATACAACGACCCGGCCGCCCTGGAAACGGCGTTCAGAGCGCAGGGCGACAAAATCGCCGGCATCATCTTTGAGCCGGTGGTCGGAAATATGGGCTTGGTGATCCCGTCGCCGCAGTTTCTTGCCGCGCTGCGCGGGCTCACCGAGAAGCACGGAGCGCTCCTGATCTGCGACGAGGTGATGACCGGGTTTCGGGTGGCCTACGGCGGCGCGCAATCGCTGTTTGGCTTTCGCCCCGATCTCACGACCTTGGGCAAAATTGTCGGCGGTGGTTTGCCGGTGGGCGCTTACGGCGGGCGGGCCGAGATCATGAATCACGTGCTGCCCGCGGGCAAGGTCTTTCAGGCCGGCACATTGAGCGGCAACCCGCTGGCCACCGCGGCAGGCATCGCGGCACTCACGCAGCTGCGCGACGCGTCGCCCTATGCGCGTCTGGAGGTCGCTTCGGCCAGGCTCGCCACGGGTTTGGATCAGGCGGCCACGGCCGCAGGCGTTCCGCACACCGTGGCCCGGGTCGGCAGCATGCTGACGCTGTTCTTCCATGCGGGGCCGGTCAGCGGCTGGCAAACGGCAAAGGACTGCGATACGGCCGCGTTTTCGCGGTTTTTCTGGGGCATGATCGATCGGGGCGTGTATTTGCCATGTAGCCAGTTTGAGGCTCTGTTCGTATCGGCCGCCCACAGCGACGCCGACCTGGACGCGACAATTTCGGCTGCCGGCGAGGTGCTGGCCGACCTCGGGGCGTCGGGCTAGCTCAAGCCAACCGGCCCGGTCGCTAGGCAGGGAACCCTGGTTCCGGTCAAAACCGCATAAACCCGCTGGATTATCGGGTTTCTTCAGGGACTTCCCAGGCCGGCGTGCACCTACTCGGACAGGGGCTAGCAGGGCAAACCATGGCGGGCAAAGCCGTTACGCGGGTGCCGGTTGGGTAAGCTGTATTTAGAAAAAAGAAAAAAATCCTTGTGAGATTCTTGTCAATTGTATCGGCTGTGACTATATTCGCCTTTACGTCCGTAGCCTCGTTGCTCGGCAAGGTTTTGGCAGTTACCGTTTTTTTCTACAAGGAGACCGCTAATGCGTTGGAAAAACCTGGGTGGTACTAAGCCGCGCGATCGGCATTCCGATCGTCGAACGACGGCACTCGCTGCAATCGCAGTGATGTTGCTCGTCGCCCCCTCGGCACGGGCAGGCCAGATCGAACTCACGATCGACACGGCCCTCAGCTCCTTCGGGTTCTATGAAGAGATTCGCAGCCCGGACCTCGGTCCCACGTACATGTCGTTGCCGTTCCAATTGGGCAACTACGCTCTGACCCCGGGTCCGTGGACCAATCCCTCGAACGTCACCACCGCTTGGGGCAAGGTTTACGCTGACTACACTCCGGGTAGCTCGCTGCAACTGTTGTCCACCAGCCGGGTCAACTACAACACCAGCGGCGTGTCACTGCCGAGCCGTGACAATTCGGGCAATATCGTTGCTGATGTTCCCGCTGCTACGCAATGGGGATTTGAGATTACGAACCCGGCCTATGATGCTGCTGTCGGCAATGAGACGCCCACGGTCTTCGGTTTCGCCAACATCCACGACGTGTGGCAAACGTTTGGCACACTGAACGCCGGAACGGGTGTGACAACTGCCGGCGGTGCATTACTAACTGCGGTTGGCGGCAACAACTATGCTGCGTTAGTGGCGGGCGCCAACGTCCCGGCCTTGCTCTCGATGAATGGCTGGCAGGACGTGGCTGGTTTCGTGACTGCCAAGCAGAACCTTTCCACAGGAGCCGCGAGCAGCTCTCCGTTCCCGTCGCCGTTTCCGTCCAACCCTCCCGGCAACCCTCTCGCCACTTTTGACGGCGTCACTTTGACTCTGCCGACCAACTTCACGTTAACCTACGATGATGACGGCACGATTTACACGATCCAGACGTTCGGCACATTGGTGGCCCACGTCGTTGTCCCCGAGCCGTCCTCGATGATCATGCTCGGCTGCGGTGTTGTTGGCCTGCTCAGCTGCGGCTGGCGTGCTCGCAAGCGCCGTAATCTGGTCGCCTAAGACCAAGACTGTAACGCTTGAAAAAACCTTGAGAAGCTAAAGAGCAACGAAGCTCACCACCCACCCGAGCCCTCCGATATGATATCGGAGGGCTCGGTTCATTTTATGACCCTGCTCTGGGCGCCACTCTCGCCCGATGAAGACTGCGCATTGGTCCGCACTCGGGAAACAGCGCACACCCAGTAAGCGGCTCGGGCGGACGCTCAGGCTCACCCGCACCGGCTCAAGGTCCTGACAGCCGCTCTTCGGCCGCGGCCTTGCGCAGGTACTCGCACTTCAGGGCAAACGGCGTTGATCTCTCGCCGGTCTGAAAAGCCTGCCAACCCAGTCGCCCCACCTCGGCAGCGCGGGGATCCCACAGCGCGCGATCCACGACCTGCACGCCCGGCGGCATTCGCGCAACCCAGCGCTCCAGGCCCGGGCCGGTCACGGTGCTGCCTGGCGGCAGCACTTCCAGCCAGGCTTGCGCCTGCACAAGCCGCGTCGCAGCGTGTCCCACCAGCGAACCATCGGACCGACGCGTGAAGTCAGCGGCGAACAACTCGCCACGCTGAGCGTCGAGCACGGCCGAGATTGCGGCGCACGCGGGGTCAACCCGCGCGGCAATTGCCACGAGCGAGTCGACGCCGATCACCTGGCAGCCGACCGCGTAGGCAAACGCCTTGGCCGTGGTCACCCCGATGCGCAACCCCGTGAACGACCCCGGGCCGGTGGCTACGGCAACCAGCTCCACGTCGCTGGGGCGCCAGCCGACCTCGGCCAAGACCGCGGCAATGCCTGGCGCGAGCGCCTGCGCGCTGCGGCGACCGCTGGGCAACTCGTGCTGGGCCGCAAGGGTCCCGTCGTCCAGCGCTGCCACCGAGCCGGAAGTGCCAACGGTTTCAATCGCCAGGATTCGCATCGCGGTCACGGGTCGAGAGGAGAAGTCGGTTTGCGGACAAGAATTTGAACGCGACTTTCGGCATCGCAGCCGAACGTCGACGAGCTTCGTACTTTGACCGCTGCTTCACGGAGCCGCAAGGGGCCGGATTGCATCAGCCGGCGCTGATTCGTTATACTCGTTCTCGTCTGTACCTGCCTGCGAACCCACCTGCCCGCTTGGGAGCAAGTGCCATGGCCACGACGGCCCGACTTTCGCCCCACGACCTTGACCATTTCGAGCGCCAGCGCGCCAATCCCATGATGCCGCCGGCTGGCGACTTGCTGCGGGTCGGCTCGCGCCGGTGGTTTCTGCAAACGGGGCTTACCGGGCTGGCCGGTGTTTCGCTGGCAGACACGCTCCGCGCCGCGGGCACAGTCTCTTCAAATCAGCGGCCGCCAAAAAGCGTGATCCTGTTCTGGCTCTCAGGCGGGCCGAGTCACATCGACATGTGGGACCCCAAGCCAGCCGCTCCTCCGGAAATTCGCGGGCCGTACCGGGCCATCTCCACGCGGGTGCCCGGCATCCAGGTCTGCGAACACCTGCCGCTGCACGCGAAGATCATGGACCAGTTGTCCATCATCCGCAGCGTCGATTGCACGGCCAGCAACCACACCCCGATCACGCTGCAAGCCGGCAACGCGCAGGCCCGTCGGACCGACGACGGCAACGACGGCGCCGGCTACCCCTCGATGGGTTCGGTGGCGGCCAAACTTCGCGGACCCAATGATCCGGCGATGCCGCCGTTCGTCGCGCTGGCCGACAGCCTCAAGGCCGACGTCTGGGGCGCCGGCCACCTAGGCCCCGAGTACGAACCTATTCAGGGCAAAGACCTGAGGGGCCGGCTGGCGATGCCCCAGGGCCTGGACGTCGCGCGGTTGCAAGACCGCCAGGAGCTGCGGCGGCAGTTTGAGCGGCTGGCCCGCGGTCTCGACCGCGCTGCCGACGGCGCGGACCGCTATACGCAGATGGCCTACGACATGGTCGTCTCGGGCAAGGTGCAGCAGGCCTTTGACGTGAACCGCGAGAGCGACGCCACGCGCGACGCTTACGGCCGGGCGAGCATCGGCGAGAAGGCACTGCTGGCCCGTCGGCTGGTCGAGGCCGGCGTGACCTACGTCGTGGTCAGCGGCGCCTGGGGCTACTTTGACCACCATGGCGACGAAGTGAAATGGGGCGGCATCGAAAAAGGTCTGACACCGCTCTTGCCGACAGTCGACCGGGCGCTCTACGCCCTGGTCCGCGACCTGACGGATCGTGGGCTGCTCGATTCCACCCTCGTGCTCATGCTCGGAGAGTTCGGCCGCTCGCCAGTGATGACCAAGACCGCCGGGCGCGAACACTGGACCAACGTCATGTCGATGGTCGTGGCCGGCGGCGGATTGCCCTGCGGCCAAGTCATCGGCAGCACGGACGACAAAGGCTACGCCATCAAGGACGGCCGGGTCACGCCCTCCGATCTGGCGGCAACGACCTTCAAGCACCTGGGCATCGACCTGGAATCGCAATGGGTCAATCGCCAGGGTCGGCCGATCCCGATCGTCACCGACGGCGGCCGACCGATTCCAGGTCTGAGCTGAAGGTCGACGAAGCGGTGCGAAAGCTTGATGCTCGGGCTACGCGCGGCGCGCCTGAGCGTTGCCGTTAGCGGCATTTGACGAACCACCGTTCGAACCATTGCTGCCGCCATCGGCGCCGTTTCCGCCGTTCATATCCGAGCCGCCGTCTTCGAAATGACGATGCCGCTTGCGGATGCGGGGTAGCCAGCCTTTCTGCTGGAAGAAGACCAGCAAACCGCCGGCGGTCAGCAGCATTACGCCCCAGATGATCGCGTAGCCCCAGTACCAATTGAGCTCAGGCATGTTCCAGGGCGAGACCGCGGTGTTGAAATTCATGCCGTACACGCCGACGATGAAGGTCAGCGGGATGAAGATCGTGGCGATCACGGTCAGCACCTGCATCACCTCGTTCATGCGATTGCTGATCGACGAGTGGTACAAGTCCATGGCGTTGGAGGCCAGCTCGCGATAGGTCTCCAGCAGGTCGATGATCTGAAAAGTGTGATCCGCGCAGTCTCGCAGATACACGCGGGTCTCTTCGTGAATCACCGAGATCGGATCGCGCACCAGGACGTGCAGCGCTTCGCGCAGCGGCCAGATCGCGCGGCGCAAGATCAGCAGCTTGCCCTTGACGTTGTGAATCCGCTGCAGGATGTCGCGGTCATCGGCGTTGATGATCGACGATTCGAAGCTTTCGATCTCCTCGCCCAGCGCTTCCAGGAGCGGGAAGTACGAGTCCACCACGGCATCCAGCACCGCGTATGCCAGGTAGTCGGGTCCGGAGGCGCGGACGATGCCGCGGTCGCTGCGGATTCGTTCGCGCAGGGGGTCGAGGCAATCGCCGGGCAATTGCTGAAAGGTGACGACGAATCGCTTGCCGAGAAACATCGCCATCTGATCGCTCTCCATCCGCGCGCCGGCCTCGATGACCCGCGCCACGATGAACAGATGGTCGCCATACTGCTCGACCTTGGAGCGTTGGTGATTGTTGAGCGTGTCTTCCAAGGCCAGCGGGTGCAGGCCGAAGATCTTGCCAATTCGGGCCACCACGTCGGCGTCGCCCAATCCGTCGACATTCACCCAGGTGACCGGGTACTGCTCGACAATCTTGGGCAACTGGTCGTAATCTGCCTGCGTGACCAGCGGGCGATCGAAACACCCTTGCGGTCCGTAGGCGATCACGCGCACCTGGGGCTTGGGGGCCGTGGGGTCGGCGATGAGCGTGCCTGGCGCCGCGCCGGGTTGCGAGCGTCGCTTAAACCAGGAAGAGCGGCGGCGCTGGCGACGCGACTTCGACACGGCGGTGTCTCCTGCGGAGCGAATCAGATGGCCGGCCGCGCCAGCCCGCCCGGACGGTCGCGGGCAGCCGCAAGCGTATCCGAATCGCCCGGGGCACGACAAGGCGAAAGGGCCGGTGGTGCGAGGTCGAGCGGTCGACGAGTCCAAGGTCGCCGTCTACAGCTTCTTGAGATACTCGAGCACGGCGCGCTTCTCGTCCTCACTGAGTTCGTCGGGAAACAGATGGCCGGCCGCGCTCTTGCCCGTTAGCCGGGTGTCGAAATAGCGCCGCTTGTCGTCCGCCCGCGAGGCCTCGCTGGGAACCTTTGCAAACGTCGTGACCTCCAGCCCCGCTCGGCCGTGGTCGTATCCGTCGTCACTGCGCAGCCAGACCGCGGGGCGATCGGTCGGGTGCAGCAGGTGCCACAGCGTGGGCACCGATCCATTGTGAAAATAGGGCGCGCTGGCCCAAATGCCGTCCAGCGGTGGCGCGACGTAGCCGTCGGGCTCCTCGACCACCTCCAGCTTGCCGTATTCGCCAAACCAGCTCTCGCGATAAAAGCGGCGGTGCTCGGCAGGCATGCCCAACAGGCGCACGCTGTCGGTGGCCACAACGTCGATCGGCACGCGCTTCTCGGGATAACTGCCGCCGGGGCCATAGGTGCCGTGGCATTCGGCGCAGGCTCGCGCAAACGCGGTGCGCCCCTGCTCGGCCAGCGTCGCATCGACAGGTCCGGGGTACCGTGGCGGCTCCAGCGATTCGATCCAGGCCAGAATGTCGCGAAAACCCTCTTCGCGTTGTTTGAAGCTCTCGGCGTCGTTGGTCGGCACCAGCGCGAACTGCATGATCACGCGATGGGTCTTGGGCACGAAACCGTCGATATACAGGTTCTTCTTCCGCTTCACATTCCAAAATGCGGGCGCGTCGAGGTCATGATGGCGAAACTTGGGCACCTGCGGCGTCTTTAGCAGGTTCAAGTCCTTGTCGCGCATCGAGGTCAGGATGACGCTGAATATCTGGGCGTTGGTCGTGCCGTTGGACCGGCCCAACGGCATGTACGACGAACGCAGCGTTTCAGCCGCGCTGACCTTGCCGCCGTTTTTCAAGAGCGCCAGGTCTTCGCTGAACGTCTGAAAGGCAAAGTGCGAATTGGGCACGCCCAGGATGACCTGCCCGGCGACCTTGCCCTGGTGGCAGGACAGGCAGTTCATAACCCAGCCCCCTTGGCCGTTGTCGACCACGCCCAGCGGCGTGCCCTCGGGCCGCTCGGGGTCGGCAACGAAACCATAGCGGGCAAATGCCAGCGTTCGCCGTTCGGCCGGCGACGCCTGGGCGGCAGCTTGCTTCAATGGTTCGGGCCAGAACTCCCAGAGCTTGTCGAACTGCTCGGCGGAAATATCGGCCGGCGAATAGGGCTCGCTCCGCAGCCGTTGCAGTCCTCGCTGGGCCGGTGACAATGTTGCTTCCGCGGAGATGGTCGTGGTTTGCCACGCGAGCAACAACGCCAGGGCCAGCCACCGCACGACTGCCGACGGAAACCCTGAAGCACGCATGGTGACCTCGCGAATGCGAATTCAAACGAATGGAGCGGCACCCCGCAGGGACGAGTCATAGATAGCAAGACGTCTCGGCCCCGCGCGGCCACGAGCGACAGTATTACCCGGGCGGCAAGGGTGTCAAGCAGAATGACAACAACGCTCGCTGTGAAGCTACCGGCCCAGCAGCCGCTTGGCCTCGCCCAGCAGAAAATCGGCGTCCATGAACGGTTCAAAGCTGATGTCATGCCAGCGGACCAGGCCTTCGGCGTCGATCAGGTAGGTCGCGTGCAGCGGCATCTTCTCGAAATCGTCATAGGCCCGATACTCGCGAAACACGGCCATCTCTGGGTCGGCGGCCAGCGGAAACGGGATCGGCTCCTTCGGCGAGAGCTTGGCCAGCGAACCCTTAAGCGTGTCGAGCGGTTCGCTGCTGACTGCGACCAGCGAGATGCCCGCGGCAGAAAACTGGTTGGACAGCGGCGCAAACTTGTGGAGCTGCTCGACACAGTGCAGACAGCCGGAGCCCAGATAGAAGATCACGACCACCGGCTTGCCGCGGTACTGGTCCAGCGAGACCGGTCGGTCGTCGGCGCCGGTCAGGGTCCAGCTCGTGGCCGGCGTGGGCTGCCAGCGAAAGGGTCCCAGGTTGGCCAGGTCCGGTCGCACGCCGACGTCGCCCGGCGGCGCGCTGCGGATGCGCCAATCGGGCGGCAGGTTCAGTTCGGCCGCAATCGGCGCCAACCGTTCGAACACGGGGTTGTCCAGGTCCGCGGCAGCAGCCTGCGAGCGTAACTTGGCAAATTCGGCCTGCGCTTCCGGTTTCTTGCCGGCACGCGCCAACACGTCGACCAGCGTAGCCAGCGGGTAGACCTCGCCGGGGCCGTCCTCGACGGCTTTGCGCGCTAGGGTCTCGGACGCGGCGTGGTCTCCGGAGAGCGACAGGTCGCGGGCCAGATGATCCTTGCGCACGGTCTTCTCGTCCTTGAGCTTTTCAAACTGGGTCTTGGCATCGGCCGGTTTGCCGGCGGCCAGGGCCGCATGGCCTCGCAGCTCGAAGGCCACTCGTTCGATGGCCTCCAGCTCGTCGGTTTTGGAGGAGAGCGCGTCGGCCATGGCCTTGGCCACGTCGGCCGCCGATTTCTTCTCGGCCTTGGCCTTCTTCTCGGCCTCGTCGGCGGCGGCATATCGGGCCGTGCGGCGGGCTGCGAGCAATTCCTCGACCGCTGAGAGTTGCTTATTGCCTTCGACCGCGTTGCCCTGACCAAACCAGGCCAGCCCCAGGATGCGGTAGCGCCGAGCCTGATCCTCGGGCTTGTCCTTGACCGTTTCAAAATAGGGCGTCGCGGAGTACTTAAGCACGTCCGCCCAGCGCTCGTACTGCACCAGCAGGTCAGAGAGCCGAGAGACGCCGAATCTCGCGCTACCGGACTTGTCCGGCGTGTTGTATTTGGGATGCCGTGGCAGCTCGACCATGTTGGTGGCCAGGTCAATCGCCTCGCGCACTCGGCCCAGAAACGCCAGGTTGCGAATCAACCACTCGTTGTTGTGGGCATAGTTGTGAATCTGGTCTGGCAGGATCCGGTCTCGCATCATGTGCGCGTGGTCCACCCGGGCCGACGCCTCCTGCTGCCAGGCGGCATCGGCGTAGCGGTGCAGCTTCGAGTAGGTGTGCCCCGGCATATGCCACATGTGGGCGATGCCCGGCGAGGTCTGACCACAAAGCGATGCCGAGACCAGCGCCCGGGCCGCCTTCTCTTCGTCCCACAGATGGATGCGGTAATGATGGGCCGGGTGCATTGGCGCCGCGGCAAAGACCTGGTCCAAGAGCGCATCGACCGCCTGATGGCTGGTGATCGGCAATTGCTTCTTGCTCTCGGTCATCCAACTGCCGTTCTTCCAGATTTGCAAAGCCAAAAACGCCTTGGCCTCGACGTCCTGCGGATAGTCCTGCACCAGAGCTTCCAAGTCGCGCACATACTTGCGCCGCCGCTCGGGCGTGTCGCTGCCGGCGTGGCTGGCGGCCAAGGCCTCGATCCAGGCTATCTCGCGCGGGCTGGCGCCGGCTTTCTTGGCCGCGGCCGTTTCGATGAACGTTTTGGCCCGCTTTTCGTTATTGGCGTTGGCCTGCGCCAGTCCCCAATAAGCCATCGCGCAGTCAGGGTCCAACGCCAAGACCTGGCGAAATGACCGTTCGGCCTCGAAATACCAGAAGCCGTGCAACTGCCCCAATCCCTGATCAAAAAACTGCTGGGCCAAGGGCACGCGGGTCGTGATCGGAAAGTGCACCGCCCCGGTGTCGCCCATCAAGTAGGCCTTCTGCCGGGGCCCCTCGTTGAACGCTTCGCCGTGCATCGAGTGGCCCGCTTGCGGCGCGGTCTTGGCGTCGGCAGGTTTGGCGTCGGCAGGCTGGGGGTCGGCAGGCTTCGCATCCACAGCCTTGGTTGCCGGGTCCTTGGCGTTGGGGGCCTGCGCAGCGTCGGCTGGCTTGGCGTCTGGTGCCGTGCTCTCGGGTTTCGCTTCGCCGGCGTAGACCGAGCTGCACAACGATAGGCAAACGACGGCAAGCAACCACGGGCGGAAACGCATCAGGAGCATCAGTCGGACCTCAGGGGCGGGAAACGTGCGGGGGTGCTCAACTCAACCTTATCTGCGCCGCGGGGTGATTGCAACGAACGGCACGTCAATGGTCAAATCAATGCATCGAGGCAGGGCCCTCTGGCCCAACAAAACCTGTCGGAGTGTTTGGCATGGGCGTCTTCGACCGACTGCGGCTCGACGGCAAGCGGCTTCTGATCACCGGCGGCAGTCGCGGCCTGGGGCGTGAAATGGCGCTGGCTCTGGCCGAAGCCGGCGCCGACGTCGTGCTGGTCGCGCGCGATGCGGAGAGCCTGGCTGCCACAGCCGACGAGATCCGCGCCCTGGGTCGGCAGGCCGACACGATTGTGGCCGACGTCGGCTCGCCCGCGGCTTGCCAGGCGATGTGCGAACAGGCGCTGGCCGAGCACAGCCCGATCGACATCCTGATCAACAACGTGGGCGGCCGGCGGATCAATGTGCCGACCACGCAACTGCCGCTGGAAAAGTGGCAAGAGATTCTGGACCTGAACCTGACCAGCACGTTCCTCTGCACGCGACTGATAGGTGGCGCGATGGTCAATCGCGGCCGCGGTGGGCGCGTCATCAACGTGGCCTCCATATCTGGCCAGATCGTCAACCGCGGCATCGGCGGGCGCAGCTATGAGACGGCCAAGGCCGCCGTGATCCAATTCACCCGGGCCACGGCCGCCGACTGGGCCAAGCACGAGGTCACGGTCAACGCGATCTGCCCGGGTTTCTTCCTGACCGAGCCCAACCAGCGCTGGTCGCGGGAACATCCGCAACTGATGGAGATGTACCAGCAGCAGATACCGATGGGCCATTTTGGCGACGCCGAGGATCTTGGCCCGTTGGCGCTGTACCTGGCCAGCGACGCGGCCCGCTATGTGACGGGCGCCGCCGTGACAATCGACGGCGGATACACGCTGTGGTAAGTGGGTTGCTGCTGACACAGAGTCGCTGGAATCGCGCGGAAAACCGCTGAAAGCGGCGCCGTGAGAGACTACAATCACGACACTGTTTTGTTGCCTGCGTCCAATGCCGTGTCCCGAAGAGGTCTTCGATGATTGCCATCCATCGTTTGCTCGCCCTGCTTTTAATTCTTGCCGCGGGCAACCATCTGACCCGTTTCGCGACGGTCGCCCGTGCCGCCGACGCCGACGGCAAGCTGCGAATCATCTGCTTTGGCGCACATCCGGACGATGCCGAGTACAAAGCCGGCGGCACGGCTGCCAAGTGGGCGGCGCTGGGCCACCATGTGAAGTTTGTCTCGGTGACCAACGGTGACATCGGCCATTGGCAAATCGCCGGCGGACCCTTGGCCCAGCGGCGCACCGCGGAGGTGAAGGACGCGGCCAAGATCCTGGGCATCGAGACCGAGGTGCTCGATATCCACGACGGCGAGTTGCTGCCCACCCTGGAGAACCGCCGGGCGCTGACCCGGCTGATCCGCGAGTGGAAGGCCGACGTGGTCATCGCCCACCGACCAAACGACTATCACCCCGACCATCGTTACACCGGCATCCTGGTGCAGGACGCGGCGTTCATGGTCACGGTGCCGTTCTTTTGTCCGGATACGCCGTCGCTGAAGGACAATCCGGTGTTCCTGTATTTTTCAGACGGCTTCCAGAAACCGAATCCCTTCTCGGCCGACGTGATCGTGTCGATCGACGACGTGCTGGACAAGAAGATCGCCGCGGTGCACGCGCTCCCCTCACAAGCCTACGAAGGGGGCGCTTCGGGCTCCGAGGAATTCATGAAACCGATCCCCAAGGACGAGGCCGGGCGCAAGGCTTGGGCCATCCAGACCCACGGCGGACGTTACGCAGCCGTGGCCAATCGCTTTCGCGACGCGCTGGTCAAGTGGTATGGACCCGAGCGAGGCAAGGACGTCAAGTACGCCGAAGCCTTCGAGGTCTGCGAATATGGGCGCCGCCCCACGCCCGAGGAATTGAAGAAGCTGTTTCCGTTCTTCGGCGAATGATCGGTCGCGGCGAGCTTGCCGCGGTCGGGTTTCTGCGACAACCTTAGCGCTGCACGCCTCGGGCCGCGGGGGCGCGTCCGGCCGTCGGTGCGGCGCCGGCGCCGGCGCGGCGATTCATCGACTCGACCAGGGCCGGGGTAGCTTCCAGCCCACGCTGATAAACCACCAGCTTGTTGATTTCTTGCAGGATCGCGCGAGGATCGGTCAGCTCTTGCGGGTCGGGCTCATAGCGCAAGACCAGTTGCACGCCGTTTGCCTTGGCAAAGCTGGCCACTTCGCTCCGCAGTTCCTTGGAGAAGTTCAAGTAGACCTTGGACTCGTCGTTCTGGGTCTCTTCGGTTGCGCGTTTGCCGTGCAATTCGAAATCGGCGCGGAGCTTGAAGATCTCGCGCTCCAGCTTTTTAAACTCGGGGCTGTGAGGCTGCAGCTTGCTGAGCTGTTCGGCCATCTGGTTGCCGCGGTCGCTTTCGGCCTTAAATGTCGCGGCCTTGGCTTCGTGTACTTTTTTGAGCGCTTCGAGCGATTGCTTGAGACTGGCGGCGTTGTTGGTCAACGAGGCCAGGCTGACCAGCGCCGTGCGCGATTCGGCTGTGGGAGCGACTGCACGTTGGGCGAAAAGCGTCGATACGGTCACGATGCCAACGCAGGCGGCAATCGCCGCTTCGCCGATCAAATGCATTCTCATTGCTCGCTACTCCTTGCGCTGCCAATCCGAACTCGTGGTACGCCCAACCCCCGGCACGGCCCTCTTGGCTCGTCTTGGGGGGCGGTATTGTGCCGACGGTCACCCGGGAGGTAAAGGTCAATTATCTTGCCCCGGCGACCCCTTGGACTCCGCGGGCCGAAAATGGTTACAATTCCCATCGTGACAGCACGTTGCGTGGGGCGGCCCCAACGCAGCCGGCCCTCCGCCGAGCGCTGCTGTGTCCGGCCCCAGGTGTCCCTTTCGCCCACGCATCGCATGGCATCGCACGCCGCGGCTCTTGCCCCCTCCGAATCCTTGCTGGACCGGCCGCTTGCGGCAGGACACCCCGATCGACTTGCCGCAATCGGACGTCTGCTGGGTCTCGACCCGCCGGCCATCGACCGGGCCCGGGTCCTGGAGATCGGCTGCGGCGCGGGCGGCAACTTGTTGCCGATGGCCGAGCGTCATCCGGCGGCAAGCTTTGTCGGCATCGACGAATCGCGCTGGCACGCCGCCACGGCCCAACTGGCTGCCAACGAATTGGGTCTGACAAACGTCGAGTTCCCCACGTTTGGCATCCTCGACATCGGCCCGCAACTCGGCACGTTCGACTACATCTTCTTTCGCGGCGACTTTGCCCGGTTGCCGGCTGCCGCTCAAGATCGCGTCCTGGCGGTCTGCCGCGCCGGCCTAAATGCCAATGGCTTGGCGTACCTTGGGTATCGAACACAACCGGGGTCGCTATGGCGGGGCGTGGTGGGCGAGCTGGCCACGGTTGGCGTTGCCCCGGACGCCAGCGCCGATAATCGCGTCGCACATGCCCGGCGAATGCTGCGGCTCACGCTCGACGCACTGGCGATCGACACTACCGCTTACAGCCGGCTGCTCAAGCTTGAGGCGGAAACAGCCGCGTCCGCCAGCGACCGAAGTTTGTTGCAAGAGTATCTGACTCAATCGGGCGAGTCGCTGCTGCTGCCGGATTTTGTCGAGCGGGCCGCCGAACTCCAGCTGCACTACCTGGCCGACGCTCAATGGGAAATCGTGTCGAGCGCAGACTTCGGCCCGGCCGTCACTACGAGCTTGGAGGAAATGGCGGGCGATCGCGCCGCGCGCCAACGACGGCTGGATTTGTTGGGTGACGTCGAGCTGCATCAGAGCATCGTGGCCCGTCAAACGGTGGAGTCCGTCCGGTTCATTCCCGAGCGGCTGCGCGGAATGTACCTGGCCGGCGCGCTCGGGCACGAGGCGACGATTGAAGAGCTCCAATCAGCCGAGCCGGTGCAATTCACGGTCCGCGACGGCGCTGTGACTTCCAAAACGCAACCGGTCGTCAAGCTGGCGTTGGCGGCGTTGGCGTCGGCGTGGCCGCGCGCGATTGCCTACGACGAATTGGTCCGCCAGATAACAACGTTGCTTGCTGCGAGCGGCGGCCCAACGCGCCTTCCGGCCGAGGAACAGGCGGCATTGGCCGAAAGTCTGCTGGACTGCGTTGGCCATGCTTGGATCGACGTCTACACCGAACGTGACCGCTTTGTCACAATGATCAGCTCCCGCCCGCTGGCGAGCCGCTGGGCCCGCGTCCAATCATCGGCCGTCGACTGGGCCACGAACCTGCGACACGAATCAGTCGACCTGGATGAGATCTCCCGCACCGTGCTGGGGTACTTGGACGGCCAGCACGACCGCGACATGTTGCTGAGCTGCCTGTTCGAGTGCACGCGGCAAGGCCGACTGTCGATCATGCGAGACGGCATTCCCGTAGTTCCCACTCACGCCGGCGATGTCATCCTGGCCCAGGCCCTGGACCAGAGCCTGGCGCGAATCGCCGCAGCGCAGCTACTCGTCGCTTAGCCGGACAAGGCTGCTGCCAACATCTCCAAGAACCGCACACGACCGAACCACGCATGCCACAAGACCCGCTACCTGTTGAAACCGACACGGTTCGCGTCCAACCGCCGATCGCGGCCACCCAGCCAGATCAATTGGCGGCCGTGGCCCAGTTGCGCGGACTCGCTCCGGCCGACGTGGCGCACGCGCGCGTGTTGGAGTTGGCCTGTGGCGATGGCGGCAACCTGATTCCCTTGGCCGAGCGCTATCCGGACGCGACATTCCTGGGCATCGACCCGTCGCCGCGGAGCATCGACGCCGCGACGTCCGAGGCACGGGCACTGGAGCTCACGAACATTGAGTTTCGCCCCTCGAGCTTGCTCGCGATCGCCAGTTCGCTGGGCCAATTTGACTATATCCTCGCCCATGGCGTGTACTCGTGGGTCGACACGGCCTCGCGCCGGCGTCTGCTGGAAATCTGCCGCGACCACTTGGCGCCGCAGGGGGTCGCTTATGTTGACTACCTGACCAATCCCGGCTGGCAGGCGCACAGCGTGCTCGGCGCCGCCATGCGTTACGAGGGACGCGGCCGATCGAGCTGGCCCGAACGCATGGTTGCCGGTCGCAAGCTGGCCGAGTTCCTGCGTGCATCGCTCGACACCGAGTTGCCCTACGTCGAATGGCTCGGCGGAGCCCTGACGCCGGTGCTCGCGCAGACCGATGACTATGTCCGCGATCAATACCTCCGTCCGACGCACGCCGTTTACCTCCGCGAGTTCCTGGCAGACGCGCGGGCCCACTCCCTGGAGTATCTGGGCGATGGCACCCAGGGCGTGCGCTACACGGACTATCTTCATCCCCAGACGGAACGCTCGCTGGATGCGCTGACGACCGATCCGCTGGCCAAAGAGCAGGTCCGGGATATCCTGCAAAACAAGGGACACCGCCAGACACTGCTGGGCCATCACGGCAATTCGCTGGAGCGGACGCTACTGGTCGAGCGAGCCCGCGGCTTGTACCTGTCCGCGCGGCTCGTTGCCAAGGAGGGAGCCGCGATCGATACGCCGGCGCCAACCACCTTTACCGGCGCCGACGGACTGAGCGTCACCACGCCGGTGCCGGCCATGAAAGCAGCGATCAAGCGATTGGCGAACGCCTGGCCCGGGGCCATTGAGTTTGGCGAGCTTGTTGACAATGTGGTCGGCGCCGCGGCCGCTGCGCGAGGTGACGCAGTACCGCCAGACGAAGTTCAACGGCTGCAAATCAACCTGCTCCGATGCTGCTCGGGTGGCATTATTCACATGCACGGCGCCGCTCCCAGCTTCGTAACGCGAATCAGCGATCGTCCGGCCGCCGGCCGCCTGGCCCGCTGGCGATCGGCGCGCAGCGAGATCGTGACCAATCGCAAGCACGAGCAGGTGCGGCTCGATCCGGTCGACCGCAATCTGCTGCAATATCTTGACGGCACACGCACCGTTGTCGAAGTAATCGATGTGCTGGCTGACGCCGCCGAGCGCGGCACGCTGGTGGTGGTCGAAGACGGGCGCGAGGCGCCGCTCGAACGACGCCGCGAGATCCTTCGGGCTGCGGTGCCCGAGAGCCTCGAACGGCTGGCGAAGCACGCGTTTCTCATCGCGTAGTGCCAGACTCCTGTCAGCGCCCCGGCGGTCCGATGACCTCACGGTCCGCTGTCCCCACGGTCCGATGCGCCGGCAGTGCAACCTTGGGAGCTATCCGCCGAGCGATGCCAGCATCAGGCCCGGCAGCTTCCAGACCGAGGGCTTGTGGTACAGTTCCAACACCTTCCAAGCCAGCGGCTCGGGCCGGCGGTGCGTGGGGAACCAGAACGGCTTGGGCGATACCGTGATCGGTCCTTCCAACACGGTTTTCTGCACGCCTTCGAGCATGAAGGTGTTGTGGACCGAACCGATGCCACTTTGTGCATCGGCCAGCGTGCCAATGGGGAAACCGCCCCAGGGTGGGCTCATCATGGCATAGACCAAGGCCGGCCAATGGTTGATGCCGATCGCTCCGTAGCGCAGGTCGACGATCGCCTTTTCCAGGTTGGCCGCGCCGCGCGGATCGCGGGCCAGTGCCGGCGGCACGGTCAACGCGGCGCTGAGCGTGCCCCACAGTTTGAAATTTGCAAACTCGACGGCGCGGGTCAAAAACTCATGCTCGTCCGCGGTATCCAGCCCGACCTCGGCGCAGACGCAGACGAACGACTCTTCACATGTCAGGTAAGGAGCGCGGCCGATGTCGGCGTCTCGCAGCAGGGTCCAGGGCAGCGCGTCACCCGGCGGCGGTTGCTGACCCGAGAAGCGGGCAAAGCGGTCTTTCGCCCCGGGGTAATATGCCTTGCGCGGCGGGACCTTGGCCAAAACGGCTTCGACCCGATCCAAAAACTCCTGGCGCTGCGGCCATTTCTTGCTGGTCACGATCATCTTCGTGGCCACGCAATTGAACGAAGCGTTGTTGGTGATCGACGCCGCCACGCTCTCGGCCTGAAACTTTAGCTGCGCCGGCGTGTAGTGGCCCGGCACTACCAGCCAGGGGCTGACGTTGCCCAGCTCGCTGGTGATCGGCTTCTTCAGCAGCGGGTCGTTCTCGCGCTTGCGTCGCTCGCGCTCCGGTCCCGCCGGGCCCCAGGTGATCGCGTCGTGCGAATAGATCGACCCCGTGATGTGCACCTCGTCGACCTGCGGATGCTCCACGGCGGCAGCACCCACGGTCGGACCGCCGTAAATGATCCGCACCCAGCCCGAGTCGATAAGCCGGCTGAACAGTCGGGCGAAGATCGGACCCAGGTACTCGTTGACCGGGTTCATCTTTAACAGCACGACCGACGTTTCTTGAAACACCTTGGAGATGGTGTCGGTCGCGGGAATGCTCGACACATTGCCGGCGCCCAACACCAGCACGCAGCGGGCCGTGCCGGGCTTGAGCAAATGGCTGCCCAGCTTCTCCAGGTCGGCACGCTTGATTTTGGGGTCGAGCCACGCCCGGGCCTTGAACCCGGCGAAGACCAGCGGGTCGAACAATCCGGCCACCGGCATGACCTGCACGCCCAACGAGCCATCGGACGCTTCTTCGATCTTGCCGGGCAGCTTGATGTGCCCGGTCGCAGAGAGCGACTTGAAGTTGTGAATCAAAAGTTGCAGGTGGCGGGCCGTGGCCACTGGTCCGGCAGCGATTTCTTCGGCACGCAACGGATTGCCCGGCGCCAACCCCTTGGCCTCGCAGGCAGCGTCGACCCATTCGCGCGAAAGCTGGTAACAGCGCTCCAGGCAATCTTCTAATAGCGTGATCCGCTCGGTCAGGGTCAGCGCCCCCAGCTTGCCCTTGGCCGCGGTCAGTTCGGACAGCGCGCGGTCGATGTGGTCGGTGGTGGTAGGTGTTTGTTCGACGGCTACGGCAGACATGCGACACCTTGGGCTGGAGAGACTTCTTGAGAAACCTTGGCCGGCACGCGGCTCATCACCCACTCGGCCAGCGCGGTGATCGTCAGGCTGGGGTTCACGCTCAGGTTCACCGGCACGATCGAGCCATCGACGACGTATAGATTATCATATCCAAAGGCCTTGCCAAACTTGTCGATCACACCGTCGGCGGCCGTGGCGCCCATGGGGCAGCCACCCAGGATATGGGCCGTCGAGGTGGTATTAAACAGGGCCTCGCCCAGTGAGCTGGCGGGGTCTCCCTCGACCTTCTCCGCCAGCCGTTCAGCCATCTGGTTGGCCAATGGGAAGTACTTCGGCACCTGCTCGTCGGATTGCCAGTCGGAGGCGATCCGCCGCGAGAACGGCCAGTACCACCGCCGCTTGAGCCGCAGACTCATGTGGCTGGGCAAGGTCTGCATGAACAGCAGAATGCCGGTCCGCTTCGCCCAGCCAAAAGGAATCGAGCTCCGCAGAAACTTCAGCGGGTGCCGCACGATTTGGCCCAACAACCTGAGCGGTCGCGGCCACGGCGGTCCGCCGCCCACCAGCACCGTGGTCAACAGCGACATGAAGTCCTGCCCCGCACCGTAGCGAACCATCTCGATGTGCGTCTGGTCGTCCGGCCAGATGCCCGAGGCGATGGCGATGCCGCGCGAGAAATCCACGTCGCGGCGCCTGCTGGTCGCGCCGACCAGAGCCTCGCTATTGGTCCGCACATAATCGCCCAAGCGATCCGACAACCGGGCCAGCGACCCCCGCTCTTTGCATTTGAGCAACAGCGGCACCGTGCCCAGCACTCCGCCCGACATCACCACCCCGCGGGCCCGCAGCGTGCGCCGCCGCTTGAAGATCCAATCCGTGATCTTACGCGTCTCAACGGCGAAGCCGCCGCCCGCTTCGCGCACGTCGAGCACCTCGGTCTCTGCAATGATCTCCACGCCAAGCTGTTCCGCCAGATAAAGGTAGTTGCGGTCCAGGGTGTTCTTGGCATTGTGCCGGCAACCGACCATGCAGCCGCCGCACTCGATGCAACCAGCGCGCTCCGGCCCGCGACCATCGAAATAAGGATCGGGCACGGTCTTGCCCGGGGCGCCAAAGAACACGCCGACCTCGGTGGCGTGATACGTGTCGCCGCGCCCCATATCGATCGCGATCTGGTGCAGCATGTGATCGGTCTCGGTCGGACAGGGAGCGGTCGTGACGCCCAGCATCCGCTGCGCCGACGCATAGTGCGGGGCGAGGTCTTGTTTCCACGAACCGAGCCGGCTCCAGCGAGGATCGGCAAAGACCGAGTCCGGTGGAATCAAGAGCGTGTTGGCATAAACCAGGCTGCCGCCGCCGACTCCGCAGCCGTGCAACACCATCACATCGCGCAGCAGGGTGATAGCCTGGATGCCGAAGCAACGGACGACTGGCGCCCAGAGGTACTTGCGGACGTTCCAATTGGTGCGGGGAAAATCCTCCGCCCGCCAGCGCTTGCCGCGCTCGATGACCGCGACCTTGTAGCCCTTCTCGGCCAGCCGCAACGCCGAGACGCTGCCGCCAAAGCCCGATCCAACGATCAGGAAATCGTAGTCCCAGGATGGATCCTTCGCGGCCGCCATGCGAGCTATTTGCCACGATCTGGCTGGCAAAAGCAAGTCCGCGCCGCACGGATTTATGCCAGGCCGACAGGGTGCGCCTGGAATCGTGCCGGGATGTCACACCTGGCGGGGTCGAGTTAGAATGGCGACTCCTGCGTGGAGTTTTGCAACATGTCCTATCACAGCACGATTCGTGGCCAACGGTTCACGTTTGCCAGCCTGACCGAGCTGCTGGCCAAGGCCAACGAGGAAAAGTCGGGCGATTCGTTGGCCGGCATCGCGGCCACGAGCCAGCGCGAACGGGTCGCCGCCAAATGGGCCCTGGCCGACGTGCGGCTCAGCGAGATCGTGAGCCAGGGGGTCATCGACCCCGACGTCGACGAGGTCAGTCGGCTGATTCTTGAGACGCACGACGTCGCCCGATTCGCGCAAATTTCCAGCTTCACGGTTGGCGAGTTTCGCGAGCTGCTGCTGGACGACGCCACCAACGAAGCCGCGCTGCACGAGCTGCGCTGGGCGATCACGCCAGAAATGGCGGCGGCCGTGGCCAAGCTAATGAGCAACAAGGACCTGGTCGTCGCCGCGGCCAAGATTCGCAACGTCACCCGCTGCCGCAACACCCAAGGTCAGCGCGGCGTGTTGGGAATGCGGTTGCAGCCCAATCATCCGGCCGACGACCCTGCCGGCATCTTGCTCTCGGCCGTCGACGGCCTGCTGTACGGTTGCGGCGATGCCGTGATCGGAGTCAACCCGGCCATCGAGTCGGTCGACACCGTCGCGGCCATCCTCCGCTCGCTGGAACGGCTGATCGAGGTCACCGGGGCACCGACCCAGCATTGCTGCCTGGCGCACATCACCACGCAACTGGCAGCGCTCGAGCGCGGCGCGCCGGTCGACCTGTTGTTTCAATCCGTGGCTGGCACCCAGGCCGCCAATAGCAGCTTCGGCGTCAGCCTGGCGTTGCTCAAAGAGGGGCGCGAGCGGGTGGCCGAGCACCATCGCACGCGTGACGTCGCCTGGGTCGGCGACAACCTGATGTACTTCGAAACCGGCCAGGGCAGCGCGCTGTCGGCCGAAGCCCATCACGGCATCGACCAGCTCACGCTCGAAGCACGGGCGTATGGGGTGGCCCGGGCCTTCGACCCATTTCTGGTCAATACGGTCGTGGGTTTTATCGGGCCCGAGTACCTGTATGACGAACGGCAGATCACCCGGGCCGGACTGGAAGACCATTTCATGGGCAAGCTGCTGGGGCTGCCGATGGGTTGCGACGTTTGCTACACCAACCACGCAGCCGCCGACCAAAACTCGGCCGACAACCTGCTGGTGCTGCTGACAGCCGCCGGCTGCAACTACTTCATGGGCGTCCCCTGTGCCGACGACGTCATGCTCGGCTACCAGTCGACCAGCTTTCACGACGGCGCAGCGATGCGGCAGTTGTTCGGCCTCTCACCGGCGCCGGAATTCGTGAACTGGCTGGAAGCGCGGGGCATTTATCGGCAGGGTCGCCTGGCCGATGTCCGCCCCAGCGATCAGGCGCTGGTCGACCAGGTCCGCCGCGTGCTCGATGAACCCGCGACCGCCAAGTGAGGATGGTTTGAGCACGCCCGGCGAACAACGACCTGCCTCGGCGCCGCCGACAACCTCGGCGCATGCCACCAACCCTGCCGTCGCGGCGTTGGCAGCGATGCGCGCCCGGACGCCCGCGCGATTGATCGTGGGCCGCGCCGGCACCTCGTATCGCACGCCCACGCAGCTTGAGCTGCGCACGGATCACGCCGCGGCGGTCGACGCGGTGCAGGCCGAACTGGACCTGGCGCGCGACTTCGACCCAGCGTTGATTGCTCGCTATCAGCTGTTTGACGTCACTACGCAGGCCCAGGGCAAGGCCGAGTTTCTTCGCCGTCCCGAACTGGGCCGCAAGCTCAACGATGAAGCCCGCGCCTTGATCGTCGAGCGCTGTCCGCGCGGCGTCGACCTGCAAGTGGCCATTGGCGACGGACTTTCCGCCGCCGCGGCCATTGCCCAAGCGCCGGCACTGCTGCCCTTGCTCGCAGCGGGCGCCGCGTCGCGCGGGTGGAGCTTTGGCGGACCGATCGCGATTCACAACTGCCGCGTGGGAGTGCTCAACGATCTGGGCGAGCTATTGGACCCAGCGGTCGTGGTGCTGCTCATTGGCGAACGCCCGGGCCTGGCCACCGCCGAAAGCCTGTCGGCCTATCTCGCCTATCGCCCGCGGTTGGGACATACCGACGCCCAGCGCAACCTGATCTCAAACATTCACTCCCGGGGCGTCGATCCGGCGAGCGCGGCCGAGCGAATTCTGGCTTTGGCCGATCAGATGCGCGCCGCGCAGACCAGCGGCGTGGCGATCAAGGAGCACCTGCCCGCGGCGATCGGAGGTCCGACCGTCTTGAAGGTCACAGGTTAACGACATTGCGCAGCGGCAGGCCCAGCAGGGCCCGGCGGCAGGACTCGCTCCCCTTCGAGCGCATCTCGGTCATGCCCTCTTCGCTATAGAACGCCGCATGCGGATTGACGATCAGCCGGTGGTAGGCCGGATGGCTTGGATCGCGCCAGGCCTGCAACAGCGGATAGTGGTCCGGCGGCGGCTCGATCTCGAGCACGTCGATGCCGGCGCCCGCCAGGTGACCCGAGGCGAGCGCGTCGGGGATCGCCGAAACGTCAACCACGCCGCCCCGCGACGTGTTGACCAGGAACGAGCCGGGTTTCATCTTCGCGATGGCCGCCGCGTTGATGATGTGTTGTGTCTCCGTTGACAGCGGACAGTGCGGGCTAATAATGTGCGACTCGGCCAACAACTCGTCGAGGGTCTCCACGCGCCGCACGCCGATCGACTTGTCGCGACCGTCGGGGACGTAAGGGTCATAGAAAATGACGTCCATGCCCAATGCTTTGGCGCGCAGCGCCGAGGCGGTGCCGATTCGCCCCAGACCAATGATGCCAAACGTGCGACCGCGCAGCCGCCAGATCGGATAGGCCTGCTTATAGAGCCATTCGCCCTGCTTCTCGCGCAATCGCGAGTTAAACAGGTGAATGCCCCGGGTCAGCGCCAGCGTCATGCCGATCGCCGAGTCGGCCACTTCCTCGGTGCCATAGTCGGGCACGTTGGCCACCGCGATGCCGCGCTGGCGAGCCAGTCGCCAGTCGACGTTGTCGTAGCCCACGCCGCAGCGAACGATCAACTTGCAATGCTTGAGCCGCTCGATCGTTTTGGCGGTGATCGAGACCGTGTGGTACATCATGATCGCGCCGGCGTCTTCGATCTGGCCGACGATCTCGTCCTCACTTGAGGCGTCGAGCGCGACGATCTCGGCAACCTCGCCCAACACGCGGCGCTCGACCTCCAACGGACCGGCGACAAAATCGGTGATCACGACGCGGGGACGGCCACTCATCGCAAGGGTTCCTCTAACTGTGCTCGTAACGCGCGCCCGCGGCACATGGGTTGCCTGAAACGCACGCCCTCGGCGGGCGTCCTACCGCGGACTTTTCGGGCGCTGGTAAGCGTGCGATTTTAACGGAGAGCGGGCGGGGCACACAAGGAGTCATACGCAATCAGGGCAAGCGGTTAGGTCCATAAACCTGCTTGCATTTGAGGTATCGTCGCGCCATAATCTCAGGCGTAAGAACCCACCCCAAACGCGACGCCGCCACCGCGGAAATTGCCCGAGCTGCAAACGGCTGGCCGCGGAGTCGACGGCGAACTTCCTTCCTAAGACGCCTCGTAGAGCCCGAGAAGTCTAAAAGAGATAGACACGACCGCCAGCCAGCGTGGCGCGATGTTGCCAGGCCGGCGGTCAGGTTCCCCTTGGCGGATCGGACCAGCTTTCCTACCTCGAACTCCCGGTGGCATTCCCATGCTGACGAATACGGCGACCGCAAACGCGGCAACTGCACGAACCGAACTCGCGTACCCTGGTGCGCGGCCAGCGCGCATCGTGGCGACCGCACTCGTGCTGCTCGGGTGCCTCGCATTTGCTGGCAGCGGCGTGGTGCATGCCCAGGCGTTGCCGGTGGCCAAGCTGTTCTCGATCTTCCCGCTCGGCGGCAAGCAGGGCACGACCGTGGACGTGACCATCGCGGGCGCCGACCTGGAAGGCGCCGCCAAGCTCTACTTCTCCACCCCCGGCGTCACGGCCGTGCAGAAGAGCTCGCCGCCGGCTCTCGGCCAGACCGGACCGCAACCGGTGCCCGGTCAGTTCACCTTGTCCATTCCCGCCGATGCCAAGCCGGGCATCTGCGAGGTCCGCGCCATCGGCAAGTATGGCGTTTCCAACCCCAGGGCGTTCGTCGTCGGCACGCGCGACGAGCTGCTCGAAAAAGAACCGAACAACACGGCCGCGCAGGCCACCGAGCTGCCGCTGGACGCCGTGGTCAATGCCATCTCCAACGCCGCGACCGATGAAGACTTCTTCAAGATCACGGCCAAAGCCGGTCAGCGACTGATCATCGACTGCTGGGCCTATCGGCTCGATTCGCGGATGGACGCCACACTGGTGCTTTACGACGCGCAGGGCAAGGAGCTGGCGCGCAACCGCGACACGAACCGCCGCGACCCGATGATTGATTTCACCGTGCCCGCCGACGGCGTCTACTACGTGTGCGTCAACGATTTCCTGTATGCCGGCAACAACGACTATTTTTATCGGCTCGCAGTCGGCACCGGGGCGTATCTTGATTTTGTGTTCCCGCCCGCCGGCGCGCCGGGATCGAACGGGCAGTTCACGGTCTACGGCCGCAACCTGCCGGGCGGGCAAGCCACCGAGCTGCGGGCTGCCGACGGCAAGCCGCTGGAATCGTTGGCGGTGCAAATCCCGTTGCCGGCCGACCAGAGCGCGCAGAATCTAGAGATCGGCTCGATCGTCGAACCGGATGAGTCGGGTCTGGACAGTCTGGCCTATCGCCTGGCGACGCCGCAGGGGCTTTCGAACGCGCTGGCCGTGGGATTTGCAACCGCGCCGCTGGTGCCCGAGCAAGAACCAAACGATGACCCAGCCAAGGCCCAGGCCGTGACGGCGCCGTGCGAAGTGGTTGGCCAGTTTTATCCGCTCGGCGATCGTGACTGGGTCACGTTCCAGGCCAAGGCCGGCGAGGCGCTATGGATCGAAGTGATCTCGCAGCGGCTGGGCATTCCCACCGATCCGTTCCTGCTGGTGCAACAAGTCACCAAGAACGAAAAGGGCGAAGAGGTCGTCAAGGATATCCAGGGGGTCGACGACTACCTGGACAATCCGGCCGGCCGCCAGGGTAATTTTTACTACTACGAGATGAAGACCGACGATCCGGCGTTTCGCTTCGTCGCGCCGGCCGACGGCACCTATCGTGTGCTGGTGCGCAATCTCTCGAACTACTCGCGCCCCGATCCGCGGTTCGTTTATCGGTTGGCGATTCACCCGGCCACGCCCGACTTTCGACTGGTGGCCAATCCGCGGCTGCTGCCGTTCAGCCCCGACCCGAATCAGAATCCGCCGACGATCTGGAGCCCCCTGTTGCGCAAAGGTGGCACCGAGCTGATCGACGTGATGTTGTTTCGCCGCGACGGCTTTGACGGCGAGGTGCATGTGACCGTCGACGGCTTGCCCGAAGGGGTGACGGCGTCGCCGGTGGTCATCGGCCCCGGCCAGACGAGCGGCGTGATTGTCCTTTCGGCCGCGGAGAACGCGCCGGAATCGATGAGTTTGATCACGGTGCTGGGCAAGGCCACGATCGGCGCGACCGAGGTGGTGCGCCCCGCGCGCACGGCCTCGATGGTCTGGGGTGGCGTGTTCAACCAGATCTCACCCCGCACCCGGTTGACTCGCAACCTGGCGATCGCCGTGAGCGGCAGCGAGACCGCTCCACTGTTCGTCGACGCAGGCCAAAACTTGGTCGTCGAGATGTGCAAGGCCGGCAAGGTGCAGGTACCGGTGAAGCTGGTGCGCCGCGGCGACTTTAAGGCCAGCGTTGTGTTGGCCCCTTCGCCCCTGCCGCCCACGGTCAAACCGGTGAGCGTCACGCTCGAAGGGACCGCGGCCGAAGGCAAACTGGAATTTGACCTGCCAGCCAACATGCCGCCCGGCACGTATTCGTTTTCGGTCGTGGCCGCCACGCAGGTCCCGTATTCGCGCGATCCCGAGGCGGTCACAGCGGCGACCGAGCGGAAGACCGCACTGGATAAGATCGTGACCGAACTGAGCGCCACCGCCAAAGCGGCAACTGACGCCAAAGCCGCCGCCGAGAAGACGGCCGCCGACATGACCGCCGCGGTCGCCAAGGCCAAGGAACTGTCTGCCGCGGCCGACAAGGCCGCCGAAGAAGCCGCCGCCAAGGCCAAGGCAGCGGCCGAGGCCAAGACCGCCGCCGAGAAGGCGATGGCCGATGCCGAAGCGCAGGCCAAGGCCGCCGCCGACGCCAAGGTCGTCGCCGAAAAAGCCACCGCCGAGGCAGAGGCCAAGGTAAAGGAAGCCACGGCCGTGCAAGCCGCCGTCGGCAAAGAGGTCGAGGCGGCTACCAAGCGCGCCGCCACGGCCAACATCAACGTCGCCCTGCCCTCGGCCACGGTGACGCTCAAGGTCACAGACGCGCCGATCACGCTAGGCGCCATGCAGCCGGGCACGGTCAAGGCCGGCGCTGCCGTCGAGCTGCCCGTGGCGATCACAAGGCTCTATGGCTTCGCCGACGCGGTCACCGTCAAGGTCAAGGTTCCCGAAGCCGCCAAGGGCCTGAAGGTCGCCGACCTGGCAATCGCCGCCGGCCAACCCGACGGCAAGCTGAAGGTCGAGACCGCCGCCGACACCCCGCCCGGCGCGTACACGCTCAGCGTGCAAGCCGTGGCCAAGTTCAACGGCCAAGACCTAAGCGTGACGCAAGATGTGCCGGTGACGGTGGAATAGTCGCGGCCTCAGTCGCCATTGACTCGCTTTCAGCGTCGCAATGAACGGCTACTAATTCAGTCGCCATTCGAAACTCGCGCGCCCGGACCAGCAGTTTTTTTTTCCTTGACGAGCCCCCCCCCCCTTTGTAGACTTGCGCGCATCACCTGGGGTGGGTAGCTTTTGTGCCCGACGAGTCTTGCGTAAATATTTCACGCAATCAAAATCGGAGAGCAGCAATGAGACATTCAAATGTAGCAGAACAGTACGGTGGTCGACTTTTGAACATTTGTGTCGTATGTGTAGTGGCATTCGTCTGCGCGGCGGCGATGGCCGGACCACGAATTGTTGCCAAGTCGAACTTAGCCGCCGTCGTAGGCGCCAATCCGGATTGCGATACCCCGCTGGTCTATTCAAATAATTGCCCGACTAAAATTGGTGCGCCGGGCCAATGTCCAACATCGCAAAAATACACTCTGTGCAAGGCCAGCTCACCCGGTAACAACGATAAACTTTGCAAGTCCGGCGGCAATCGATGTACTGTGAACACGAATTGTCAACAGACGATGCAGGATATTGACGGAGGCAAGTGCAACGACACTTGAATTGCGTGATATCGGGAGTCTCCGTCGAGCTCTGTGGAAATCATGAGCGGGGTTGACTCGAGCATGCAGCCTGGCACGATCATTCTTGGCTTGTTGCTTCCATTGGCAACTCCAGCGGAATTGGTGCAGGAGCATTTGCGTTCGGTTGCGCTCTTCGATGGTGTCGAGTTTGAACTGACATTTCGTGAGGTGTGCGAGGCTCCCACGGAGCTTGACGGCATAACGATCCGTGAGGGATCATGCTTTGTGCGTCACGATGGAGCAGATTGGAGGTTATGGCAGCGCGAACTTTATCGTTCCGCCAATGAGACGCGCAAGCTCGAGGAGTCGCGCCTCGACCACGAGTGGCTTGTTAGCAAATCGGTCGGGGAAATTATTGTCGAAACCTCCGACGAGCATCGCACACCACGTTACGTGATTGCAAATCTGACGGCGCGTCCGACGCGAGAGTCTGTCGGAACAGCCGACAGTTTCATGATGCTCCTGGGCTTCAACTACGGCGACGGCGGTCGATCTCTGAGCGATGTATTTGGGGACTCGCGGCTCGAAGCACACGAAGATGTCCTGAATGGACACACGACATGGAAGCTGCAAAGTGAGGGACGCTACGGTCGAACGACGATTTGGTTCGATCCAAGTGCCGCGATGCAAGTATGTCGCCTACACCGGGAAAAAAGCGGCAGTGATTTACTGAATGATATCCCCATCTCGCAACTTCCGGCGGCCAATCCAGACAAGTTCTCCCCGGGAGGGAAGATTAGAACGATTGAGACATTTCTAGATATCTCAAAGTTCGGCAAGTGGAACGACTCGTACTATCCTATCGATGGCGTGATACAGTCCACTACCAGTTACTTTTTAGGGCAGCAGTCAAGTATTCGATATTCGTTTCACATCGACAAGTTTCGCCGATGTGAATTTACCGAAGCGGATTTTAAGATTAGGTCGAGTATTCCTGATGGCTATGCCGTCCAGGTCGACGATCAACCCAATATTGAATACGAGTGGCGTGGTGGGCAAATCGTCAAGGCGATTAGCGCCGTGGCGCGAGCAAATCTCCTGACGTCTAGATTCGGATCGAGTTTTTCAATCGCCGGTTACTTCCTGTCTTTCTCGATAGTCGTGCTTCTCTTGACGACTTTGCTTGTTTGGCGCTATCGCCGCGCTGAAAGTTAAACTATGAAGCGTTCGCTGGCGACAGCCGCCGTGATGCTCCTAGTGATGACCCGTCCTGTGACGGCGGAACAATCGGGTCGTCTGTACTGCGGCGTTTACAGCATGTATGTGGCGCTCCAAGCCGTTGGGCAAAAGCCGTCACTCGAAGACTTGATCGATGATCGCTATATTTCCTCGCGACTCGGCAGCACGCTGGCCGACCTGATGCGAATCGCGGACGATCATCGCGTCTCGGTGGTCCCAATGGAGGGAATGACGACGGGCATGTTGCGCGACGCGTGCAGTCCCATCGTGCTCCACACGAGGCTGCCACGGAAGGGAAGTCCTTATCAGCATTGGCTGGTCTTCCTGGGGGTCGAGAACGGAATGGCGAAGATCGTTGACCCGCCGAACTCGATGGGGCTCGTTCCGTTTGCCGAGATACTCGCGCGCTGGGATGGCGTTGGCTTGGTGGTCTCCGAAGCGCCGATCCCGTACTGGCGATTGGCGCGTGCGGGTTGGCTCGACCAAATGAATCAAATCGTTTTGGCGACCTGCGTAGTCGTTGCCGGTGCGACGCTCGTGTTCCCAAGAGGCCGCCAGTTGCTCCGCAAGACAACTGCCCGCCTGGCGGTTGTTGTTTTCGTTAGTTTGGCGCTGGCGGTAGGTTTCCACGCATTATCGGCGGAAGGCCTGCTTCAAAACCCGGGCGCAGTTGCCAGCGTGGTCACCCAACACCATGCACGCAATGTGCCGGAGTTATCATTGGCAACGCTGCGGGAAAAGCTACGTGACAATCCATTTCTGATCGATGTGCGGTTTCCGAGCGCGTTTGAGGCGGGGAGCATCCCCGGTGCGATTAGTATGCCCATAAGCTCGACTACCTCGGAGCGACTGGGGTTCTTTAGCTCAACTCCCAAGGATCGTGAGATCATTCTGTATTGCCAATCCAATGAGTGCGGTTGGTCGGATGAACTGGCATCAGAAATGGTGCTGCGAGGATACCGAAATGTCAGCGTCTATCGAGGCGGTTACGCCGAGTGGAAAGAGTCTGCCGACGACAATCAGTGACGGCCGCGTTCTTGGAACGGCCATTCGATTGATCGCGATAGCTCTCGGTTTCGTCTTTCTTCGCAGCGCCCTTGCTCATTTGGCGAATCCGTATTTCTTCCTGTCCTCGGTCTATGACTACCAGCTGGGCGGCCCGCGAATGGGAGAGGCCGTCGCCCTCGTTCTCCCACACTTGGAGCTGGTGGTTGGGGTCTGCATGATCGTGGGCCTCTGGCCGCGCGCCTGCCTGAGCCTCGCGGCGGGAATGTTTTGGCTGTTCCTACTGATCCAGGTGATCGCTTGGATGCGTGGCTTGTCGATTAGTTGCGGATGCTTTGGAGCCTCCGGCAGCGAGACAATCGGTTTTCGTTCGATGGCATTCGTGGGAGCGATTGCGTTGACAGCAACTGCCGGCGCGTTCGCGGCCCGGCGATGAAGATGTCCGCCGCACTCTTGAGTTCGGTTCTTGCTGGCGCGGCATTCGAGGCTGCGTTTTATGGGTACTGGATAGCCGCTTGGATCGCAATGTCGCTGCTCGCCTTCGGAGCTTCTTGGGCGCCGTCAGCTATTCTTGCCGGCGCTGGCGCCTACCTGGGCGGCGTGCTGTTTCACCTCCTTGCCCTCGGCTGGATGCGTTGCGCGTTGACCAATGCGGAGGCATTGACGTTAGTGCATTACTTTGCTGTCGGCTGGACTGTCACAGTGGTAATCGTGCGTGCCTTGCCGACGTTCCCGCTCGCCGTAACGTTTCCGATTGCTTGGACGTTGGGCGCCGCCGCTCCCGCTGCGGTGCTTTCTTTGTTCGTCGGTCCACCGGGTTGGTTCTACCTGAATCGTGTCGCCGCGACTCAATTGGCCATGCCGCTCGTGCAAATTGCGGATCTCTCGGGCATGGCCGGTGTGGAATTCGTGATGGCCGCCATGGCAGGAGCCCTGGTTGAAATGCGCATGCGCTCCCTCGTAGTCTGCGCCCTGCTCCTGGCCGCCTCCGTCACCTATGGACTAGTGCGGACGCGACAAGCGGTGAGGGAAGAATACTATCGCGCGGCTCTCTACCAGTCGCCCGGCACGCCCAACATCGACACGCTCGTAGATGTCGCCGTTTGGCCCGAAGGCGACCGTTGGCAAGACTGGACCGACGATCAATGGCGAAACTTTGCCCGCGAATCGGGCGGCGCGGTCGTGGTGGGGGCGTCGCGCGTCGCGGAGGGCAAGACCTATAATTGCGCCCTGCTCGCAACCGACGATCAGGTGCGCTATGTCGACAAACGCTATCTCGTCCTGGGCGGCGAGACTCCCTCGCCCGTCGATTGGGTGCTTGGAATAGCGCATAAGAAAGACTTGTTTCAGGCCGGCGCGGGGCCGGTCAATTGCGATTGCAATGGCATCTCCATCGTGGTTTGCACTTGCTACGAAGTCACGATTCCCGGACTGGTTGACAATGCGACGGGGCTAATCGTCAATCCGGGCAGCGAACGCCGCATCGCGTGCGCCAATGGACCGCAGTCGATGTTAGATCATGCTCGACTGCGCGCCATCGAATCGCGCCGACCGCTCGTTCGAGCCGTCCTCGGCGGGTACACCGCAATCATTGATGGAAATGGAGCGGTTGTCGGAGCAACGGTCGACCAGCCGCTCGTTGGCGAAGTTCCGGCGGATTCGCGTTTCAGTTTCTATTCAGCGACCGGCAATTGGGTGACGCCACTTTGCGCAATCCTCGCCGCCGTATTGTACATTCGCGCAAGGTCGCAAACATGAATCGGCAACGCGGCTTCTCAATGGTGGAACTGATTGTCGTGATCGCGATCATCGGCTTGATCGCGGGATTGATCCTATCGGCAATTCAGTACGCTCGCGAAAGCGCCCGTCGGGCACAATGTGCAAACAATCTCAAGCAGATCGGCATCGCGCTGCATTCTTATCACGATGCCCACCGCGGACTGCCGCCGAGCGTGATCTGGTCACCCTACGGAGAGCCTTTGGGAAATGGCAACTTTCCGATCGGCGTCATCGATGCGATCACCGTCGGCAAATCGTCTGCCGAAGATCGCGTTTATGCCAATTGGTTGATTATGCTCTTGTCCTATTTGGAGGAAGGATCGCTGGGGATGCAGTACGACTCTCGCGCTCCGATCTCGGACGAAAGAAATGCCGGGCTGCGGTCGCACGAGTTGCCGTTGATGAAATGCCCTTCGGACCCTTACAACGGAGCCGACAATCAATATCAGCGATCGGAATCTGCGTCCGGCCCGGGATACGCCCGAGGTAACTATGCCCTCAACGCGGGCACGAATCGCAGTTGCCTTGAGGGATTTCCGAGCTGCGACGATGGATTCTCGTACGAGGGGAAGGAGCTGGCATCCGACAATCGCCGAGTCTGGGGGAGTGGGTTAGGCGGCGCGAATAACTCAACAAACTTTCGCACATTTCAAAACGGCTTGTCAAAAACGGTCGCTGCCGAAGAGATCCGCTCTGGAATTGACGCGTTCGATCGTCGCGGAGTTTGGGCACTGGGATTCGTGGGGTCCAGCATCACGTCGGTGCATGGGAATTATGGAAACAAAGGACCGAACCAAGGCCTCGATTTCATTCAAGGCTGCCCCCGCTTGCAAGCCAAACTCGGCGCGAAATTGGAAACAGAGAACATGCCCTGTTCGTTCCGTAAAATCCCCATCGAGATCTCCGAAAAGGCGACGGCCCGCAGCCAACATTCCCACGGCGTCAACTTAATCATGGCGGATGGCAGTGGACGCTTCATCACAGACGACGTGGATGCCAACGTCTGGCACTTCATGCATCGGAGAGATACGCCCGCTGCGCAAGTGAACGGATTTTAGCGGTTGCACCAGACGCCTGTGTGTCTGCACTCTACTCGTCCAAGAACCCTCGCCCGCGCATCCATTCGATGGCCAGCTCGGGCCAGGTTTTGACTGCCGGGATGTCCTTGCCCAGGCCCAGTCCGTGGCGGCCTTTTTCGTAGATGTGCAGCTCGGCCGGGACCTTGGCTTTCTTGAGGGCGAGGTAGAACAGCACGCTGTTCTCGGGCGGCACACCGGTGTCGGCGTCGGTGTGCCAGAGAAAGGTCGGCGGCGTGTCGGGGGTCACGGCCAACTCGCTCGACATCTTCTCGACCAGCTTGGGGTCGGGGTTTTCGCCCAGCAGGTTTTTCTTGGACCCCTGGTGGGTCACCGGCGCGACCAGCGAGATCACCGGGTAGCAAAGAATCAAGAAATCGGGACGGCAGCTCGCGCGATCGATTGGATCGGTCGCGTCACTCTTGCCCGGGTCGAAGTGCGTGCCGGCGCTTGAGGCCAGGTGTCCGCCGGCCGAAAAACCGAGGATGCCGATCTTGTGCGGGTCGACGTGAAACTCAGCCGCGCGGGCCCGGACCGTGCGGATCGCCCGCTGCGCGTCATCCAGCGGCGAGGGATGCTGATAGCCGCTTCCCTTGTGGCGATACTTGAGCACGAAGGCCGCGATGCCGTGCGAATTGAGCCACTGTCCGACGTCGATGCCCTCGTAGCCCATCGCCAGTCCGCCGTAGCCGCCACCCGGACAGACCACGACCGCGGCGCCGGTGGCCTTGTCCTCCGGCGGCAAACTGATGGCCAGGGTCGGCTTGTCGTTGTCGCTATCGCCCTTGGCGCCTGGCGCCCCGGCGGGCCATAACAGCTCCAGTTTAGGCTCACCGGCGCGCGAGACATTCGCGGCGACAAGCAGGATGAGCATCAGTGAGACACCACGCCAAAACCGAAGCAAAGCAATAGTCACGGATAGTCGCCTCAACGGGTTTACAGATCGTCAATTCTTCAGCGTGATCAACTTGTCTTCTGGAAACGTCGTCAACTCGAGCCCCTTGAACTGAACCTCTTGCGGTTCCTTGTTCGAGTGCAGTTGCAGGCCGAGCGGACCTTCGTGGACCCGGTCGGGTTCGGGGTCGCGCCAGTCGACCACTTGCGTGCCGTTGGCCACCAGGCGGATGCGATTGCCTTGGGCCAGAATCTCCAGCTCGTTCCAGTCGTGCTGGTGTCCGACCTTCTTGGCCGGCGCGCCGTCGACGCCCAAGTTGTTGCGACCGTACAAATCGTGCAGTCCCCAGCCGCTGGGAAACATCACCAGGTGGCCGGCATAGGTATAGGGATCTCCCTTGTCCGGCGCCATGCGTCCCCAGATCGCGATGCCAGAGTGCATCTCGGAGGTCACCAGCTTGACCGTGGCCAGCAGGCGAAAGTCGCTGAATTTGCGTTTGGTGAAGAGGTACGTGCTGACCGGCACCGGCTCGGTGTTTTTGCCGATGATGACGCCGTCTTTCACGCTCCAATATTTTCCGTGACCTTCCCAGCCGTCGAGGTTCTTGCCGTTGAACAAGGCAATCTTCTCCGAGGTGCCCTGCTTGGGCGGCACGACCGGGGCGTCTGCGGCCAACACCGCCGATGCCAGGCACGACCACGCGCAACACCACGCCAGTAACCACGGAGCGGATCGCATTATTTCACCTGAGTTGTTGAATTCGTCGCGGAAGAAGTATGCATACTCGCAGCACCAACTCGCGGGTTCGCCGCCACCTGAGTTGGCGGTCATGGTAACGCGGGCCAATGCCGCAAACAAGTTTTTGTCCGCGAGACCGCCTTTAACCGCGCGGGAAAACGGGTCGATTCAGCAAGGATCAAGCCGGGTCGTATAGCAGCGGGAAAAACTGCCCCTGCATCTTCTCGCCCTTGGCGATCGGCGGCACGCCGGCTAGCAGCTCGTCGTCGGAGTCGGAGCAGACTCCGTCGCGAAATACGTTGATCACCGTGGCGCGCCGCGGACGGTTGGTAGAGTTCTCAAACGAACCGTGGACCAACAACGGGTGATGAAACGCGCACTCCCCTTTCTTCAGCTCGACCGCGACCGGTCGAAACGCTCGCTTCTGCTCGTCGCTCAGCACGGTCTGGATCGCGTTCATGTCGCCGGCCAAACCGGTGACCGGCAACAATTGCCAGCGATGGCTACCGGGAATGTACTGCAAGCAGCCGTTGTCGCGCGCCGCGTCGTCCAGCCCAATCCAACAGGTCAGGTGGGTCATCGGCTGGGTCCGAGTCCAATACGAGTAGTCTTGGTGCCAGGCCACGACGCCGCCGTGCTCGGCCGGCTTGCAGAATAACTGGTCGTGCCAGAACCGCACCGCGCCGCCGAGCAACTGGCTGGCCGGCACCGTGAAGGCCGGGTTCCACAATATGTCGTGAAAGCCGGGCGTAATCCGCCAGGCGCCCAAGGCGTGAAACAACACCCGCGAGCTGTCGACCGATTCGTTCGAGTTGTACTCGTAGAACAAACCGTTGCCCGGATGCCGCGGATTGACCAACTCGGCCAGCTCGCCCCGCAACACTTCCACCTGCGCGTCGCTCAACAACCGCACGCCGGCCAGATAACCATGCTCGTGAAAGAAGGCGACCTGCTCGTCGCTGAGGCGAAACGTTGCCGGATCCACGCCGCCGGTTTCGTCCAGCAGTGATCCCACCGGACTATGGCGGTGGGAGAGATCCTCGACCGTGGTGCCCATCGCATGCCCCCCTCAATGACTCTTCGTCGCGGTGGCTCGATTATGCCAATGTGCAAAGCCGCAAACCAGTGCCGCCGCCGCGCCCGGCAGCAAACGTCACCGCGCGGGCTGCGACGTCACGGGGCCGACACCGGCCACTCCCACGCCCGGGCGGCCCATTTGCAGCCGGCTGGCCAACGCCTCGGGCGGAACGAATCCGTCGATCCGAGCGAGAATGACCGCCTGTGGCGAGATCACGAACGTCGCCGGGTACATCGATACCTTAAGCTCGCGCAACAGCGGCGAGGGCACGCCGCCGTCGAGCACCAAGGGAACGTAGCCCCGGTTGATCGCCTCGGCGACCGTCGCATGGCTGAACGTGCGGTCCTTCATCTTCACGCAGTAGGCACAATCGTCGCGGGTGACGAAAACCAGCAGCGGACGGCCCTGCTGCCGCGTCAGCTGCCAGGCGCTTTCAACCGTGGTGTGCCAGGTCACCTTGGCCGGCGCGGCAATCTCCGCGCCGCGGGTCGTGGTCAGCGACATCACGAGCAACGTGCACACCAACAGAGACCTAAGTCGAGGGCGGAACGCCACGGGCAACCTCGCGCAGGGAAACTGAGGACAACGCATTGAGACGTTATCGAGCGCCGCGCGCAATGAATCGCAGTCGAATCTGCCAACTTGGCTCCATCGAACCTCACGGCTGCGCGGCGGTAGCGAATGCAACATCCGCGCTCGTGAAGCACGCGTGCGCACGTTGTGATCGACGCGCCGAATGGCGAGAGATTGCCTCGCAAAGCCGCCCAAACCTGCCGCGCGCGGCGCATCACCGCGACCCGCGCCCCTGGGCCGTGAAAACAAACGGCCCGCGCGGCGTTTCCACCGCGCGGGCCGTTGTTACTCCCCACCGGGCACGAACCTTATTTGCGCCCACAACGTCCGGGACTTTCCCCCAATCCCCGAACGTTGTGTTCACCCGTCAAAAAATGCACCGCGCCGCATCAGGTCTCGGAGACGAAGACCATTAGCGAATGATGATCCAGGCACACGCGTCCATTGGGTGGCGGCACGGGACCATCGAGCGCGGGGAAAATGTCGTTGGGGCTGTCCTGCCGCGTGTCGGCAAAAATCCGCCAGGAGATTGTCTTCGACACCGTCGGCACCGTGAACTCACGCGGCTCGCCGCCGGCGTGCAACATCATCATGACGTGCCGCCCGGCCAGGCCGCCGAAGTCGCCCGGCGGTGAGGCAAAGAAGCAGGTCAAGCTCGGTTGATCGCTCGACCAGTTCATCCGCCGGCCTTCGGGATTGAACCACAGCACGTCGGACAACCCGCCCGGCTGGCCCGCCTCGCCGCGCAAAAACTCCACCCGGCGAACCGCCGGCTGCGTGCGGCGAAACTCGATCAACGACTTGCAAAAACGCAGCAGACCCTCGTTCTTCTCGACCAGCTTCCAGTCAAACCAGCTAATGTTGTTGTCTTGGCAATAGGCGTTATTATTGCCCCGCTGCGTCCGCCGGCATTCGTCACCGGCCAACAACATCGGCACGCCCTGGCTCAGAAACAACGTGGCCAGCATGTTCTTTAGTTGTCGTAGCCTGAGCAGCTCGATCGCCGGATTGCGCGACGGCCCTTCGATGCCATAGTTCGACGAATGGTTGTTGCTATCGCCGTCGCGATTGCCTTCGTCGTTGGCCTCATTGTGCTTCTCGCCGTAGGTCACCAGGTCGTTGAGCGGAAATCCGTCGTGCGAGGTGACGAAGTTAATGCTGTGATAGGGTTGACGGCCGCCGGCCTGATACAGGTCGCTGGAGCCCGCCAACCGAGTGGCCAAGGGAGGCGTCAACCCGCGGTCGCCGCGCCAAAACCGCCGCACGTCGTCGCGATAGTGGCCGTTCCATTCGGCCCACCGCAACTGAGCAAATGAGCCGACTTGATAGGCCCCGGCCGCGTCCCACGCTTCGGCGATGACCTTGCTGTCTGAAAGCAACGGATCCTCGGCGATCGCCTCGACCACCGGCGGGTTGGGCACCAGTTCGCCCCGGCGATCGCGATTGAGAATCGAAGCCAGGTCAAAGCGGAAGCCGTCCACGTGGTAGTTGTGCACCCAGTGCCGCAACGCCAAGAAGATCATCTCGCGGACAATCGGGTGATTGCCGTTGACCGTGTTGCCGCAGCCCGAATAGTTCTTGTAGTACGCGCCGCCCCCTTCGAGCATGTAGTAAACCTGGTTCTCCAAACCCTTGAAGCCCAGCGTCGGACCCAGTTCATTGCCCTCGGCCGTGTGGTTGAACACCACGTCCAGGATGACCTCAATGCCGGCCTGATGCAGGGCGCGGACCATCTGCTTGAACTCTTTTACCTGGCAACCGGGCTCCTTGCCGGCGGCATAACCCCGGTGCGGCGAGAAGAACGCCAGCGAGTCGTAGCCCCAATAGTTCGGGTGGCGCTTCGGCTCTCCCCAGAAACCGTTGGTCGGAAACTCATGCACCGGCATCAACTCGACGGCCGTCACGCCCAACGATTTTAGGTACGGGATCTTTTCGATCACGCCCAGGTACGTGCCCGGATGTTCCACGCCGCTGGAGTTGCTGCGGGTAAATCCGCGGACGTGCATTTCATAGATCACGGTCTCTGACAGCTCGCGGCGCAAATGGCGGTCGCCTTGCCAGTCAAAGCGATCGTCGACGACCACGCACTTTGGCGGGCGGATGACGCCGTCGTCGGCCGCCAAAAAATTGCCGGCCAGGGCTCGAGCGTAAGGATCCAGCAGTCGGGCCGAAGGATCGAACCGCTGACCCCGCTCGGGATCGTACGGACCATCGGCCTGAAAGTGATAGAGCTGTCCTGCCCCGATGCCCGGCACAAAGATGCTCCAGATATCTCCCCAACGATCGTTGCTGCGGTCAAACACGATCGTCTCGGCCGGCTCGCGGTCCGAGACCTTGTCGTATAGCAGGACCCGCATTCCGGTCGCCGAACGACTGAAGACCACAAATTGCACGCCATGATCGTGCAGGATGGCCCCGTAGGGCAGCGGATGGCTGAATTGCAGAGAAGAATGCCTATGAAGCATGAGCATGTCGAGAGCGCTCGCGTGATGATCAAGATGATGGAGTTCAGTTTGCTCGTGCGCAAACATACCACCCTGCCAAGCGCCACGTGTCTCCGGTGCCCTGTGGAATTGCGAAAAACAGGCCCTTTCGCGTCGGGGCCTGCGGCCTCTTCGGATCGGGGTAACCAGGGAAAGCTTACCGGTTCGGGCAAGCGTGCGCGCGAGATTCTCTGCGCCGCGATGTTTTTGGGACGGCGGGCGGGCGTGGCGCGCCTAAGGGCGACGAAACGTCGCGTGGCAGGCTTCGCAACTGACGTGCAGACGCGACATGCCCTCGGTCAGGGCCGCGCGGTCATCGTTTTTTATCGCCGCGCCGATCGCCCCGGCGGCATCGCGCATCTGCCCGCAAAGCTGGTCCCAACTGGCCGATTCGCCCGGCGTTTTCGCATATTCGTGGTCCAGGGCCGAGACCGCCGCGATCGCCGCCAAGGCCGCCGCCTGACCCTGGCTGGCCGCGCCCTGCCGCCGCCAGCGGTCGGCATCCACCGAGCGTTTCAGGGCCGCGTGGATCAGCGGCACTTGCTTCATCAGAATTGGCAACGAAGCCGATTTTTCCCAGCGGGCCGTCACGCCAGGCACAGCCTGGCCGCTCCGCGCCGCCGAAATCTCGGCCAGCGCCGCCGCGGCACGTGCATGGTTGTCTTCCGAGGCGGCCAATTGCTCGGCGCCCGCGCAGAGTCGGGGCATCGCCGGTCGTTCGGCAAAATCCTCATCGTGCACCGACAGTATCTGGGCCAAGGCCACCAACACCTGCGCATCCTTGAGCGTGCGGCTTTGGTCGGCCAGGTCATAGTCGGCCGCGTCGGACAACGTCTGCCGCACTCGAGCAATCGTGGCGTCGACATGGGTCAACAGATCAGTGGCTGGCGCAAAGCGTGATGGCGGTGGCGACAACCGCGGCTCGGCTCCGCCGGCTAGGGCCGAAACGACCAAAAACACCGAGAAAAACCAGCATTTCACCCGCGTCGCGCTTGACATACGTCTAGGGTCCGTTTTTTTTCTTGCCATGCGGTCTCTTCCGCGACGGCCCGCGCCACTCCGCTGATCGGCCAACCTAACGCACCGCGCGATGCATCGCCGAGGCCGACGCGGGCCAGCAAATCCATGCTCAGTGTCTGGCTGCGCGCCAACGCTGTCAAATCGGCGCCCTAGGGTCCGTTGGGCGTACCGGCGGCAGATACCGCGTTGTTCGCGGGATTCGGGCGACGACGTGCCTCGGACAGACTTGCCTGAGACCCACGTCCTTGCCTGAGACCCCAACGTCCTTGCCTGAAACCAACGTCGCGCGCTCGAAAGCATGTCGCGGCCCCCTCGCCGCGCGCGGCGGGAAGCGGATCGTCATTTTTTCATTTTTTTGCAAATTATTTTGCGAAGCTGATTGACATTGTCGGTTGTGTCGGTTTCAATGTGTGTGACGGGATGGCGAAAAGTCCACTCAATGCGTAATCCCATCGCTGTCCTTGTTTTCGCGTCAATTGCGTCCACCGCAAGGTGTCTCCCAACCGTCATATTTCGCTTTCATGGTAGGAGCCTCGTATGAATCGCAGATCATTATTTGGCCGCTTTGCAGTTCCGTTGTCGGCTAATCGAACGGCTAACCGGCTCGAGCACCGGCGCGTTCACATGGAACCGCTCGAGGTCCGGCAAGTGCTGGCCACGATCTACGTCGACGACAACTGGGTGTCCCAGGATCCCGGCGCCGGCAACCTGAGCCAGGGTGACACGGTCATCAGCGGCACCGGCGGCATCACGGGCTCCTACGGCGACGATGCATTCGGCCTGGTGAGCAATGCCACCAGCGGCACCGGCAATCCCTACCTGACCCTGGCCGATGCGCCTCCGAACAACATTTCCACCCGCTATATCGACGACGCGATTGGCGTCGCCAACAATGGCGACATCGTCAGCCTCCTCGAAGGCAAGTTCACCGAGTCGGACATCGTCATTGACAAGGGCATCACTTTCCGAGGTTTTGGCAGTGCCGGCACCAACGGCGTCGGCGAATCGCTCATCGTGCCGGAAGTCACCTCGACCCGCGCTGAGTTGGAGTTCCCGACCGGATCGCACCAGGGCATCATCATCTACTCGCCCAACGTGACGGTCACCAACTTGCACGTCAACGGCAGCGGCAATGGCTCGCTGGGTGGCTCGCTCAACTACCATCAGGGCATCACGACTCTGTATGACACGCAGGACGGCGTCAACGGCGTCGGCGGCACCGACTATGCTCCGGTCCGCGGGCCGAACATGCCCGTCATCATCCTGGGTCCGCTCGTCGACCAGCACCGTTCCGAGCCGCACCTCTTGATCAACAACGTCAAGGTCGAAAACGTCTGGTACAAGGGCATCACCCTCTCGGCGGCTGCCGGCTACAACTTTGGCCGGACCGGTTCGGCCGACGAAAACCAGATTCAGAATTCGGTCGTCAACACGGTCGGCGACTCTGGCAATATCACCAGCAAACACGTCGGCCTTCTGATCCAGAACCTCGACGACGCGAATAACCAGCTGGGCAATGCCTTTAACAACACGGTCAGCAACGTGTTCGGCATCGGCGTTGCATCGAATGCTTATGGCGCCCGCTCGTGGAATAGCCGCGCGTTTGCCCGTAACGACACGAGCATGTCCTTCAACACGGTCAACAACGCCAGCCTGGAAGGGTTCCGCAACGAATTCCTCTCGGGCGGTGACTTCATTTCCAACGTCGCCAACTTCAGCCCCGGCAACACCGCGATCGGCGTTCGCAGCATCCATTCGGACGTCACCTTCGCGACGTTCACCAGCAATGGCGCCAAGATCGGCATGAAGATGGACGATACGAACACCGGCGGGAACAACGCGACGCCGATCTTGGCGATCAACTTCAACCTGACCGGTCCCGGCACCGCAGTGGCCGGCTCGGTCGGTATTCTGTCCGACAACAGCTTGGGTGTGAACACCGACACCACGTTCCTGATGGCCCAGGGCTCGAACGTCACGGGCTTCGCGACCGGCGTCAAGGTCGTGCAATCGCTCAGTTCGACCGTGCGGACGTCGGTCTTTATCGATCGGCCGAATGTTTCCGGCAACGGCGTGGGATACGATTTCGGCGCTGGCGTCACGGTGATCGGTCAGTTCAACACGACCGATTCGGTGACCAACGCGGGCGCCTCGCTGATCCCGCAGTTCCTGCCGAACCTGATCGAGCAATACGCCGATCAGATCACCGCCCAGCCCACACCGCCGTACGTCACCGCGAGCAACGTCACCCCGCCGACACCGACGGTGTCGGTCAACACGGCGGCGAAGCCCGATACGATCCGCTCCGGCAATCTGACGCTGGGCTCCGGTGCAGTCTTTGCACCGCAACTCAACGGTATCTCCGGTCCCAATAGCTCCAATACGGTGCCGGGCTCTCAAACCCTGATCCTGGAAGACTTCACGACGGCGTATTCTTACACGAACACCGTCAGCGAGGATCAGATCAACCCTTGGAGGATCAACTTCAAGACACCGGCGCGGCTAGGTACCTGGGCGATTGGCAACGTTAGCCAGCTCGGCGACGGCACGGTCACTGTCTCGGGCGGTGCCAGCCAGTTGGGCGCCGTGTTTGATCTGGGCACCGCGGCCGACGCGCAAGACGTGACGACCTATCAGCGGCTGCAGATCGTGGTGGCCAAGGGCCCCAGCGGTATGACCGCCAAGCAGTTTGCCATCGGCATTGCCGACCAGGACGGCACGACCGATGTGTTCTTCTTCCCGACTGCCCCGCTCAATGCGGCCGGCACAAACGTCTACGTCACGCTGAATGTCAACATTCTGGCTCCGCCCGTGCGGTTCCAGGACGGCGACGGCATTATGAACCTGTCGCACATCACCGGTTGGAGTGCTTCGGGTGACCTTGGTTCGACCGACTACGATCCGCTCAAGACCATCTCGATCAAGCTGGATCGCATCGAGGTCGTCAAGGGACCGAAGGCCTCTCAGGCCGATGTCACCGGTACGGTCAACCTTACCGGCTCGACGTTGGCTGCCAGCATCGGCGCGCAGTTCGCAACCTCCGTCGGCCAACAGTTCACCATCGTCAACAATGATGGAGCCGACGCGGTGACGGGCACCTTCGCCGGATTGCCGCAGGGTGCGGGTTACGCCACCGGCGGCAAGAACTTCACCATCAGTTATATCGGTGGCACGGGCAACGACGTCGTGCTGACCGAGGTGAACTCGGCCAGTTCGGTTGTCGGCAAGTTCCTCTTCTACAACCAGAGTTCTTTTGACGGGGCCACGAATGCCCTCCAAAGCACCAATGACGATCTGGCGATCGCCCCCGACAAGACGGCCTATCTGGCGAACAACTCGC
>Ga0163144_10001432_pt1 | contig 56406 bp, 50 predicted proteins | sample OliLak19BULKMAT1_FD_123175 | JGI IMG/M metagenome (GOLD analysis project Ga0163144, IMG submission 123175) | Freshwater microbial mat bacterial communities from Lake Vanda, McMurdo Dry Valleys, Antarctica - Oligotrophic Lake LV.19.BULKMAT1 | ecosystem: Environmental > Aquatic > Freshwater >... | reverse complement strand
CGTAACGGCTACCGGTTTGAGAACCTCATTTTGCAAGAGGTAAACAATTTTGCTGTCTTTGTCTCCCGCAGCGGCAGCCGCGGTCGCAGGCGCGGGTTCTCCAGTAATCATCTTCATCAATTTGTCTATACCCTTTACCTCTACCGGTGGGGGATTAAATCGAAGTGCCGAAATTGGGATCCGTAAGACGTCCGGCTTTTCCGATAATATAACGCTCACATTGGCGGTCATGCCCGGCAGTAACGCCAGGTCCTTATTCTCAACCGTGACCGTGACCGCATACAGCACGGCTGACTGTGACTGCACTGCCGGGCTTACGCTTACGGATTTTACAACCCCTGCGAATGTTCTTTCCGGATAGGCGTTTACCGTAAACTGAACGGCCATTTCCGGCTTGATTTTACTGATATCGGCTTCGGTAAAATTCACGCCGATTTTCATCAAGGTAAGATCGCCCGCAATTTTAAATAATGTAGGTGCCTGAAAGCTCGACTGCAGGGTCTGCCCTTCCGTAACCTCTGCTTCAATCACCGTGCCGTTAATAGGTGCCGTGATCTTGGCATAGCCAAGATTGAGTTCATCGCGTTCCACCGTGCTTTGCGCTGCCTGATAGCTGTTCTTGGAGCCGCGGTACGTTTGCTCTGCGCGCTCGAGGTCAACCTTGGCAAGATAATCTTTCTCCACCAGCATGCGCGTACGGTTCAGGTCACGTTCCACCTGCTCAAAACTAAGTTTCGCTGTTTCAAGATTGACAATATCCTGCTTCATCTGCGCCAGAATCAGCGCCGGATCAATTTCTGCGAGTAACTGCCCTTCTTTCACCTGGTCATTTACCTTTACATGCACGGCCGTTACCTTACCCGATACCTGCGCACCCACGGTGAATAACTGTATAGGATTAAGCGTACCCGTGGCGTTCACCGTTGACTTGATATCCCCGCGCGTAACAGCTTCCGTGCGGTAGACTTGCGTATTGTCCGCACTGTCTCCGGGCATGCCCCAGGCATACACTGCCCCGGCAATGATCGATAGAAGTAGGATAAGTCGTATCAAGCGTTTCATACTGTTACTGTGTTACCGTGTTACTTACTTGTGTATTATCCACTATGGTCGGCGCACTATCAACGACAGCCTCCGGTTGCATGGTTTCGAGATTGAGTTCACCGACGGCCCGTACTAAATCCACCCGGCTGGTAAGCAGGCTGAAACGATTCGATAGCTGACTCTGCAAAGCATTGCTATACTGAAGCTGAGCATTTAATACGTCAAGTATAGTGCCTAATCCTTCCTTATACCGGCCAAGCGCCACGTCTTTCAGTTGCGTTGCCGTTGCAATCTGGTCCTGGGCGGTTTGCCAGGACAATTTAGCCGTTTCGTAATTATGCCACGCATTCCACACGTCTTTTTCTACGTTACGCTCGGTTTGGGTTAATGACCGGCGCTGTGCTTCCAGCGATAATTCAGCCGATTTTTCTGCGTAGGTCTGACTGAAGCCGGTAAAAATGGGTATGCTGACCGAGAACCCGATGGCTTGCGTACGTGAGCCGTTATGATTGAACACGTTCACATGGTCATTGCCAATGCCCATACTGGTTGTAGCAGAAATGCTCGCCATGTTGGAGCGTTTTAATGCCTTGAGTGATGTTTCGGAGGATTTCAGGCTTTCGCGGGTGGCCATCAGGTCCTGACGTTTTTCTTTCGCTCGTTCCATTAATGTTTTGACCTCGCCGCCGAAAGGATCGCGGGCAAGTACATCATCGCCCAGATCCGAAACTTCGATAGGGGTATCAGGCGACAATCCCATCAGCTGCGCTAAGGATGCGCTTTGAAGCGCCAGCGCATTTTCAGCCGCTTCCATTCCCAACTGGGAAGCGGAGTAGGAATTGTTAGCTTGCAACTTATCGGCCAGAGGCACCTGGCCGAGATTATACCGCAGTACGGCGGCATCATGGCTTTCCTTGGCGAATTTCAGCGATATTTTCGCGATCACTACGGCATTTTGCGTATTCAACAGGGCGTAGTAGCCTTGCAATGCGGCAGCGATAGTGCCCTGTATGGTCGAATTATAGCTATGGCCTGCCGCGATTAACGCCCGTTCTGCATTTTCCAGCCGGAATTCCCGCTGCCCGAAATCATACAGCGTCATGCCCAGAGACAAACTGTATGAGCTGCCGATACTCGTATTCTTGCTGGTGTCGGTGAATGTCGTGCTGCGCGTGCGGCTCGTCGTGGCCGCTGCGTTTGGCAGATAGCTGGAATAATTGCTGACATAGCTCGATGCCTGAATGACGAGGCCGGTATAGGCGTTCCTAGTGTCGGGGTTATTGCATAGCACGGAAATCACGACGTCGTTGAACGTAAGCTTGCGTGTGGTTTCGGCGGGCTGGCAGGTATCGGGCTTGAGTTTGGGTGCGACAAGCTTGGCAGCTTTTTCTTCGCTGGCGAAAGGATCCTTCACGGTTTGGGCAAGCCACGGCAATACTCCTGCATGCGCCACATCGCCGGTGAGCGTGAACGCTACCAGTGTGCATGCAAACAGAAACCTATGGGTGGGACGCAGTTGCATTCTTTCTCCGCTCGTAACCTCTTAGCCAGACTCTATATTAGGGAAACCGGATTAATTTTTAGTTAGATTGCAGGTATTCTGCGGCTTTGTGATGATCTGTAATTATCCAATAAAAACATTGTGTTATTGAAATCAAAATTAATAAAAGGTTAAGCGCATCGCGAGTGCACGCGGAGAGGCGCAGAAATTCAGGATTTCTTCACTATTTAAAACCACAAAATCATTAACGGAAATTTTATATCTCGCCCGCGAAGCGGTGTGATTGCTTAAGCGGGTGAGCAGGGAACCAGCACGGAGGTAAACATGTGCATTACCACTTCGTCGCGTTGGTTGAAGGTTTCGACTTTGTATTTCATGACGCCCAATCCCGGTTTGGATTTGGAAAGCCGTTTATCGACAATCGTAATCACGATGCGCAGCGTGTCGCCCGGATAGACGGGTTGCGGCCATTGTAGCGATTCCAGCCCAAGCCCAATCAAACCGCCGCTGACAAGGGCCAGATCGCTTTGCGCTTTCAGGCGCATGGTGGTGGCTGCCGTCTGCCAGCCGCTGACGACGAGTTGTCCGAAGGCACTGTTTTTCGCAGCCTGCTCATCGGTGTGAAAATATTGCGGGTCATAGGCTTTGGCAAATTCAATGGCACTCTCCTTGTCAATCGTGACACTGCCCTGGGAAAATTGCTGGCCTATGGTGAAGTCCTCGAAATACATGCTGACCCTATTTTACCAGTGCTGCAATGACGTCGCGCAGCGCTGCGTTGCTTTCATCTTCGCGTATATGTTTGCCGTTTGCAATCACGCGCTTTCCGGCCACGAATACATCCCTGACCGGCGGACAGATGCCGCCGAACATCAGTGTATCGAGAATCTGGTCGCCTTCTTTACTGGCAAGCAAAGCATTATCCATCGAGAACGTAACCATATCGGCGCGTGCGCCTTTAGTGAGGATGCCGCCGTAAAGGCCGAGCGCCTGCGCCCCTCCCGCTGCTGCGCGCGAAAATAAGGTGCGCCCCACGGATGGTGTGGCGGTATCGCACAGCACGGCGCGTGTGCGGCTTCTTAAGCGCTGGGCATATTCGAGCAGGCGCAATTCTTCCCATGGCGACACACCGACATGGCTATCCGTACCGATCGCGAATTTTCCACCGGCGGCGAGGAACGATTCCGCCGGGAAAACGCCATCGCCGAGATTGGCTTCCGTCGTCGGGCAAAGCCCCGCCACTGCGCCTGAGGAGGCGATACGGCTAACCTCATCCTGCGTGATGTGGGTGGCGTGGATCAGGCACCAGCGCGCATCGACATCCGCATGATTGAACAGCCATTCCACCGGGCGTTGTTTGCTCCAGCTTAAGCAATCGTTCACCTCTTTTTCCTGCTCGGCGACATGAATATGAATGGGGCAATTGCCCAGCCCGAGCTTTGGCAGGCTGCCGAGAATAGCCTTCAGCGCATCGGGCGTAACGGCGCGCAGCGAGTGCGGCGCGATACCGAGCGTGATGCCGTTTTTCCCTTTGATGTTACGCACCAGCGCTTCGAGCAATGTCAGGTAATCATCGGCGTTATGGATAAAGCGCTTTTGCTCGTCGCTGGCCGGGATACCGCCGAAACTGCTGGTTTCGTACATCACCGGCAGGTGGGTGAGGTGGATGCCCGTATCCTGCGCGGCGGCAAAAATACGCTGCGATAATTCGGTGATATCGCCGTAGGCTTTACCGCTGGCGTCATGGTGCAGATAGTGGAATTCGCCGACCGAGGTGAACCCCGATTTCAGCAATTCGATATACAGTGCGCGGGTGATAATTTCGATCTGTTCGGGCGTAAGCGCACTTGCGAAGCGGTACATCACCTGCCGCCAGCCCCAGAAATTGTCATTGCCGGAGGCGGTTTCGGTCAGTCCCGCCATCGCCCGCTGGAAGGAGTGCGAATGCACATTGGCCATGCCCGGAAGCAGCAGGTCATAACTTGTCACACCTGACGCCGCCGCGGCATTGGCGGTAAGGCCAGTGATGGTGCCGCTGCCGTCGATGGTAACCCTCACATCCTGCTGCCAGCCAGAGTCAGTCAGGGCCCGGCGCGCAAACAGTTCCTGTGGTCTTTCTGCCAGAAGTCTTTCTGATTGCATGGAGGGACGGCTCCTTTATGATGCCTGAGATTCTATGTAATATTCAGAGATATACCTTAAGATGGATACATCCGACAACCAAAAGCATGCAAGCACGCCCAAGGATACTCTGTGGGATACGCTACTGATTCATGCCAACATCGCGACCATGAACGATCCGCGTGGTTTCGGCATCATCGAGGACGGCGCCATTGCCATCAAGGACGGGCTGATCGCCTGGGTCGGGCCGACCGACAGCCTGGTGCTGCCGCCGGAGCGCCATGCCAGCGAAGTCATTGAAGCCAGCGGCATCTGGATTACGCCGGGTCTGATCGATTGCCACACGCATATGGTCTATGGCGGCAACCGCGCCGGTGAATTCGCTGAGCGCATGCAGGGAAAATCCTACGCCGAAATCGCCCGCGACGGCGGCGGCATACAGGCCACGGTCAAAGCCACGCGCGCCGCCAGCGAAGAAGAATTACAAAGCAGCGCCGCCGACCGCCTGCTGACCATGGTGCAGCAGGGCGTGACCACGGTGGAAATCAAATCCGGCTATGGCCTCAACACCGAAACCGAAATCAAAATGCTGAAAGTAGCGCGCAGCCTTGCAGTGGTGCTGCCGGTCAGCGTCCGCACCACCTTTCTGGGTGCACATGCCGTCGCTCCCGAATTTACCGGCAAGGCGGATGCCTATATCGACATGATCTGCAAAGAAATGCTGCCCGCCATAGCCGGCGAAGGGCTGGCCGATGCGGTGGATGCTTACTGTGAATCGATCGGTTTTTCGCCGACGCAGATTTCAAAGCTGTTTGATGCAGCGCGTAAACTGAAGCTCCCGGTCAAGCTGCATGCCGAACAATTATCCGATCAGGGCGGCGCGGCGCTGGCTGCCATGTATAGCGCGCTTTCCGCCGAGCATCTCGAATATGCCAGCGAAGCGGGTGTAAAAGCCATGGGCGAGGCGGGTACGGTGGCGGTGCTGCTGCCGGGCGCGTTTTACAATTTACGCGAAACACATAAGCCGCCGGTGAACTGGTTCCGGCAATACCGCGTGCCGATGGCGGTGGCCACCGACTGCAATCCCGGCACCTCGCCGACCTGCAGCCTGCTGCTGATGCTCAATATGAGTTGCGTGCTGTTCGGCCTCACGCCGGAAGAAGCGCTGCTCGGCGCCACGCGCAATGCCGCCATGGCGCTCGGTATTCTGGACAAGGTCGGCATACTGGAAATCGGCCGCGTCGCCGATTTTGCCATGTGGGATATTTCGCACCCCTCTGAGCTGAGCTACCATCTGGGCTATAACCCGTGTGTCGGTATTGTGAAAAACGGTGTCTTACGGAATGTGAAAGGGTAAAGCATGCGCACCATAACCTTGAATGGTGAAAACCTGACGATTAAGGAGCTGTACAGCTTCTCGCAACGCGCGCTCGACCCGAAAGCGAAATACAAAATCGTTATTGATGAATCTGCGCATGGACGCGTGAAGGCGGCGGAAGATTTCCTGCACAAGCTCGCCCATAGCGGCGATACGGTGTATGGCCTCAACACCGGCTTCGGCTATTTCGCTAAGACGCGCATCAATGAGGCCGACATCGAAACGCTGCAGCATAATATCATCCGCTCGCATGCCTGCGGCGTCGGCGAAGAACTGCCGCGCGACCTTGTGATGATGTTGTGGCTGATTCTGCTCAACTCCGTCTGCCGCGGTCATCGCGGGCTGGCGCTCGCTAAATTACAATCCATTACGAAAATGCTCGAAGCCGGTATTCTTGGCTGCGTTCCGGCGCGCGGCAGCGTCGGCGCATCGGGCGACCTCGCACCCACAGCACACGCCGTACTCGCTACGTTGGGCGAGGGGGAATGCAGCGCCCCGCAGGGCGGCCAGTTCGTGCGCATGGCATCGGAGGATGCACTCAAAGCCCATAAAATCGCGCCGCTGAAACTCGGCCCCAAGGAAGGCTTATGCCTCATCAACGGCACGCAGCTCACCGCGGCGATGGCCGTGAAATTATGGGAAGAAGGAACCAAGCTCACCCAAACCGCCAACCTCGCCGTGGCCATGATTATTGAGGGTTTACGCGCCTCGCATCACATGACCGACGAACCGTTGCTGCGCGAATCGCGCCAACTCGGCACATGGGAATGCGGGCAGGCGATTGCCGGATGGTTAGGCGGCGATACCGAAATTTCAAAGAGCCACGCCAATTGCGACCGCGTGCAGGACTCCTACAGCTTACGCTGCGCGCCGCAGGTGCATGGTATGGTGTGGGATGAACTCGCCCATGCGCGCGGCATCATCGAACGCGAAATCAATGCCACTACCGACAATCCACTGTTGTTCCCCGAACGCGAACTGGTGATTCATGGCGGCAATTTCCACGCCATCTATCCGGCGCGCGTGTGCGATCATATCGGTGCGGCGCTGGCCACGCTGGCATCGATTTCCGAACGGCGCATCAACACCGCCATGCGCTCGGAAAAAAGTGGCCTGCCTGCATTCCTCATCGAAAATGGGGGCCTCAATTCCGGCTTCATGATGGTGCAGACCACCGCCGCTGCGCTGGTGTCCGAATGCAAGTCGCTCTGCTTTCCCTCCAGTGTCGATTCCATCCCCACCAATAACGATCAGGAAGACCATGTGTCCATGGGGCCGGGCGCAGGATTGAAGGCGCTTCAGATTGTCAAACACGTGCATTACGTACTGGCGATTGAGTTGATGGTCGCAGCGCAAGGCCTCGACATGATCAAGCCGTTGCACACCTCGCCGCAACTGGAAAAAGTCAAGGCAAAAATCCGTGAGCATGTGCCCTATCTCGACAAAGATCGTATACTTTCCAAAGACATCGAAGCGGTGCACATGCTGGTGAAAAACGGGGCGCTGTTACAGGGCTGAGCCGCGTGCGTTTTTGGCAGATTACGGCATTTCAGAACGTTACCGGAATAAACATTTTTTAACGTCTTTGTGATATCCTTATTTATGAGACAGATAGCGCAGGAGGTAGGGTATGTCTGAGAAAGAAATGATGAATATATTGAAGAATGAAATCAATAAACTCAGCGACGCAGAAAAAGAAAGTCGCGCCAAAGCCCTCAAAAAACTTCTCGACCAGGAACTCAACCAGCGCAAAATGCAGGCGCTCAAAAAGCCGAAGAAGTAATCAGTCAATCATCGGCAGCTTAAGCCCTTTTTCGTGCGCGCATTCGATGGCGATGTCGTAACCGGCATCGGCATGGCGCATGACGCCGGTGCCGGGGTCGTTGGTCAGGACGCGCTCTAAGCGCTTGGCCGCTTCCGGCGTACCGTCGGCGACGATGACCATGCCGGAATGCTGCGAAAATCCCATGCCCACGCCGCCGCCGTGATGCAGGCTTACCCATGTGGCACCACTCGCGCAGTTGAGCAGGGCGTTGAGCAGCGGCCAGTCGGATACGGCGTCCGAGCCGTCCTTCATGGCTTCGGTTTCGCGGTTGGGGCTGGCCACCGATCCGGAATCGAGATGGTCGCGGCCAATTACCACGGGTGCTTTCAACTCACCGCGTGCCACCATTTCATTGAAGGCAAGCCCGAGCTTCGCGCGTTCGCCGAGGCCGACCCAGCAGATGCGCGCGGGCAGGCCCTGAAATTTGATTTTGCTGCGCGCCATATCCAGCCAGTTATGTAAGTGCTTATTGTCGGGGATCAGTTCCTTGACCTTGGCATCGGTCTTGTAAATATCCTCCGGGTCACCGGAAAGCGCCGCCCAGCGGAAGGGACCCACACCCCTGCAGAAAAGCGGGCGGATATAGGCGGGCACAAAGCCGGGGAAATCAAACGCATTGCTCACACCTTCTTCGCTGGCGACCTGGCGTATATTATTGCCGTAATCGACGACGGGTATGCCCATCTTGTGGAATTTCAGCATGGCTTTCACCTGCAAAGCAATCGATTCGCGTGCGCGGCGTTCAATTTCCTGCGGCTGGCGGATACGCATGCGCGCCGCTTCCTGCAGATTGATGCCGAGGGGCAGGTAGCCGTTTAAGGGATCATGCGCGCTCGTCTGGTCGGTAACGGCGTCAGGGCGGATGCCGCGCTTGGCAAGCTCCGGGAATATTTCCGCGGCGTTGCCGAGCAATCCCACCGAGATCGGCGTTTTGGAATTTTTAATCCAGCCCAGCGCTTCATCTAGATTGGCGCTCATGCGGTCAAGATATTTGGTGTCCAGGCGTTTCTGGATATGCGCCGGGTCGCATTCCACCGCCAGCATGGAAGCCCCGGCCATCGTTGCTGCGAGTGGTTGCGCGCCGCCCATGCCGCCTAAGCCCCCGGTTAAAATCCATTTGCCCGCGAGGTTGCCGCCGAAATGCTGGCGGCCCATTTCGACAAAGGTTTCATACGTTCCCTGCACGATGCCCTGCGAGCCGATATAAATCCACGACCCCGCCGTCATCTGCCCGTACATGGCGAGGCCCTTTTTGTCGAGCTCGCGGAAATGCTCCCATGTCGCCCAGTGCGGTACCAGATTCGAATTGGCAATCAGCACGCGCGGCGCGTCGGTATGCGTTTTGAACACGCCGACGGGTTTCCCCGACTGCACCAGCAGCGTCTCATCGGCTTCTAAGTTTTTCAGTGTTTCGACAATGCGGTCAAAGCATTCCCAGTTACGCGCCGCCTTGCCGATGCCGCCATAGACAATCAGCTCGTCCGGGTTTTCGGCCACGTCTGGATCGAGATTGTTCATGAGCATGCGCAGCGGCGCCTCGGTCAGCCAGCTTTTGGCCGAAAGCGTAGTGCCGTGCGCGGCTTTGATAATACGCCGGTTTGCAGGCGCTTTTTCAGGCTTTGACATCAATCCCTCCCAGCGAGTACCATGCGCCCGAATTATCGTATAAGCGCATGGAACCGTATCGTTATATCCTCGGCACTGTCCCCGTTGTGGTGAGTATTCCCCACACCGGCACCTATGTGCCTGACGCCATCCTAGAACGCTTTAATGAGCCCGCCAAGCAACTTCCGGATACGGACTGGCATGTCGATAAGCTTTATGGGTTTGCGCAGGCTTTGGGCGTGCATGTGCTGGCGGCAACGCATTCGCGCTATGTGGTGGATCTGAACCGCGCGCCAGACGGTAAATCGCTCTATCCGGGAAAATTCACCACCGCCCTGTGCCCGGTGACGTTTTTTGACGGTAAGCCGTTATACAAGGAAGGGCAGGAGCCCGATGAGCGGGAAATACACTTACGCGTCAGTGCGCACTGGCAACCTTATCACGACAAGCTGCAATCGCTGGTAACCGAATTAGGGAAGGGCGGGAAAAAAGTGGTGGTATTTGACGCCCATTCCATCTGCTCACGCGTTCCGGCGCTGTTTGACGGTATATTGCCGGATATGAATCTCGGCACTGCCGACGGTGGGACTGCCGACAGCGATCTGGTGCAGAGGCTGGTAGAATGCTGCGTCCATAGCCCGTACAGCCATGTGCTCAACGGCCGTTTTAAGGGCGGCTATATCACCCGCCATTACGGCAGGCCCGGCCATAATATCCATGCCGTGCAGCTTGAGCTGGCCCAGCATAACTACATGCAGGAAAGCCCTCCTTTTACCTATGACGATATCAAGGCCGCCGCCCTGCAGGCGACGCTCAAGCGGCTGCTTGCCATTCTGGTGGCGTGGAGCGGTAGCTGATGTATAGTGCGAAAGCATGAAAGCCCTCATCGTTGGATACGGTTCTATCGGAAAACGCCACGCGCGCCTGCTGGCGCCGATGGTCGATGAGCTGGCCGTGGTGTCGTCGCAGAAGGTGGAAGAGTATCGCAGCTATCCGTGGCTTTCCGATGCGCTGCGCGACTACACTCCCGATTATGTGGTGATTTCCAACGTCACCTCCGCTCACGCTACCAGCATCAACGCGCTGAAGACCATGCGTTTCAAAGGACGTGTGCTGGTGGAAAAACCATTATTCAACCATGCCATCGAGGCGGCGGATTCCTACCCGTTTTCCATTCATGTTGCCTATCATTTGCGCTTCCATAAAGTGGTCGGCGCGCTGGCCCATGCGGTGAAAGACCATAAGGCGCTGTCGGCGCATATCTATGTCGGGCAGCATCTGTCGCACTGGCGTCCGGGACGCGACCATAAGCAGACCTATTCGGCGTCCAAAGCGCAGGGCGGCGGCGTGCTGCGCGATTTGTCGCATGAGCTGGACCTCGTCAATTACCTGTTCGGGCCGATCGAGCAGTTCCACGCCATCGGCGGCAAAACCAGCGATGTGACGGTGGACAGTGAAGACGCGGTGGGCATTGTGATGCGCTGCAAGCGCTGCCCGGTCGTGTCGCTGCAGATGAACTGCCTCGACCATGTGCCGCGCCGCGAATGGATTGTCAATAAACCGGACGTGAGCCTGAAGGCCGATCTCATACACGGCACTTTTGCCATCGACAAGGAGGTGGGCCATATTCCCCTTGACCCGGACGAGGCCTACCGCGCTATGCATGAAGCTGTGCTCGCGGGTGACGCCGACAAGCTTTGCAGCTTTGACGATGCGCTTGCGCTCGTGAAGCTAATTGATACAGTTTCGTTGTTTTAGGGAAACATTATGCGGCTATGTACCATATGCGCGCGCGGAGGCTCCAAGGGTGTGCCGGGAAAGAATATCCGGCTGCTGTCGGGCATTCCGCTGATTGCCCACTCCATCGATCAGGCGCGGGCGACCGGCCTGTTCCCGGTGATTGCAGTCAGCAGCGATAGCGACGACATACTCTCGGTAGCCAAAGCGCACGGTGCCGATATCCTCATTAAGCGCCCCGCCGAAATGGCGACCGATACGGCCGGAAAAGTACCGGCGATTGCCCATGCGGTGCAGAGCGTCGAAGCGCAAAAAAACATCCGCTATGACATTGTGGTCGATCTCGACGCCACCTCGCCTTTGCGCCTGCCGTCGGACATTACCGAAGCGGTGCATCTGCAGGAAACCACCGGTGCCAGCAGCATAATTACCGGCGCGGTGGCGCACCGCTCACCCTATTTCAACCTCGTCGAATGCGACGATAACGGTGTCGCGCGCCTGTCCAAGACATTGCCGCAGGGCATCGTCCGCCGTCAGGACAGCCCGCCCTGTTTTGATATGAATGCCTCGATTTATGTCTGGAAGCGCGATACGTTATTGGCCGACCCGCGTGTGTTCTACGACGATACGCGCCTCTATGTCATGCCGCGCGACCGTTCACAGGATATTGACGACGATCTGGATTTTGACATTGTCGAACTGATACTCAAGCGCAGGGAAACCGCATGATTGATAAACACGCCATGTTTGATTTAACCGGACGCACCGCCATCGTCACCGGCGGCGGCGGGATACTGGGCGCGCATTTCTGCGAAGGCCTCGCCGCATTCGGCGCTAATGTTGTCGTAGTGGATATAGCTGAGGATGCCGCGCAGAAAGTTGCCGCGAAACTTCCCGGCAAGCCCTTAGCGCTGGCCGTAGACATCACCGATGAAAAACAAATCGCGGGAATGGTGGAGAAGGTAAGCGGCCATTACGGGCGCATCGACATATTGCATAATAACGCCGCCACCAAACCTAAAGACCTTGCGCGCTTTTTCGATTCGGTCGAGACCTTCGACATGAAGGTGTGGAACGAGGTGATGCGCGTCAATCTCGATGCCATGTTCATGGTGGCCAAGCATGTCGGCGGCTTTATGGCCGGCATGGGCGGCGGCACCATCATCCAGACCGCGTCCATTTACGGCGTCGTCGCACCCGATCAGCGTATCTATGAGGGGTCGCAGTATCTGGGTCATAAAATCAACACGCCTGCCGTCTATGCCGCCTCGAAGGCCGGGGTGGTGGGACTGACCAAATATCTGTGCAGCTACTGGGGCGAGCAGGGCGTGCGCGTCAATACGCTGACGCCCGGTGGCGTCGAAAGCGGCCAGAACGATACGTTCAAGAAAAACTACAGTGCCCGCATTCCGCTCGGGCGTATGGCGCAGGCCTCGGAAATGGTGGGAGCGCTGGTTTTCCTTGCTTCCGATGCATCGAGCTATATTACCGGGCAAAATATTATTGTAGATGGCGGACTTACCGCCTGGTAGCCCCGGCATGCGGAAATGCTTGACCATTCCCCGTCAGGGAAGTACATGAATCCTAATCATTATTAACTCAAATCCGGATATTTCGCATGTTTGACCCGCAGGATAAAGACTTTGCCGCTATTGCCGCATGGGGCCTGAATGAAAAGCCATTAAAAGCGGTGGAAGATTTCACGCCGCAGCAGCTTGAGGCGCGCTGGAACAACCCGTACCAGCAGGAAGCGCACAAGATTTATAACCAGAAGCGCGAAGACTATATCCAGAAAAAGAATTTCGACGATTACTATAAAAAGGCCGATAAGCCGATTGACCGTCGTCGCTGGGAATATTTAAAAGACCGCAAGGCATGGTATATCATGCCGCTGGAATGGGAGCGTTTTGCCGCCCCGGACGTCACGCGCGTGCTCGATCTCGGTTGTGGTGACGGCGACGTCACCCAGCGCATGGCCGATTATATCGCCGCCTGCTGGAGACAACAGGGCCATAAAGGGCACAAATTAGAAATCGTCGGTTATGACCTCAACGAATCGCGCATTAAGAACGCGCAGCTGCATTGCCGTTCGCCGCATCCCGATATCAGCTTTGAATTCGCCACCTGCGATGCCATCGGCAAAGGGATTCCGCGCGCCGACAAATATTTCGACTACGCAGCGACCACCGGCGTATTTGAAATCCTCGAGCACGAACCGGCTGATAAATTCATGGCCGAAATCTGCCGTGTCACCAGCAAGGGTATCTATGTTGAAGATCTGGCCGACGAATATCCGGGCGGCTATCCGCGCGATAATTTCGAGACCATGTTCGGCAAGTACGGTTTCACGCTGGCAAAGCATCACTGGATTCTGACCGAGCCGTTCGTCAAGGAAGGTACGCTTGATCCGATGAAGCTGTGGCCGAACCTCAAAGACCAGGTCATGTTCGCCGTTCCTAAAAAATAATGGCTAAAACTGTCCTTTTCGTCACCTATGGTGGGGGACATGCGCGGATGGTCACTCCGGTTATCCATGCGCTTGCAGCGCATAAGGACATCTGCGTTGAGTCTTTAGCGCTCACCACCGGCGGGCCTATTTTTGCCAGCGAGGGCATCCCGTATAAGGGCTATAAGGATTTCTTGGGACCCACCGACACGCAGGCGCTGGCATGGGGCAAAAAGCTCGCAGCCAGCACACACCGTCCGGAAAGCGGCATCGCAGAAGACGAGGCCATCGCCTATCTCGGCCTGTCCTATCAGGATTTAGTCCTGCGTCACGGCGAGAATGAAGCCGCCGCGCTCTGGGAATCCAAAGGCCGCCACGCCTTCCTGCAATTGACCGTCATGGAACGCGTCATGAAAAAACTAAAGCCCGATATCGTCGTCACCACCAACTCGCCCAAGAGCGAACAGGCGGCAATCGAAGCGGCTAATGCACTTGGCATTCCGACCCTGTCGATGGTTGATCTGTTCGGCATCCGCCATTTCCACCCGCTGGAATCGAAATACATCGCTGTGCTCTGCGAACACACCATTACCAACATGCAGGCCGAAGGCGTGCATAAGTCGCGCGAGGATTTTATCGTCACCGGCAATCCGGCCTTCGACCATGCGTTCGATTATCGCGGCCCCATCGATTACGGCTTCCGTCGCCAGCATTTCCCCACCATGCCGGAGAAATCTCCCACACTGCTGTGGATCGATATGCCCGCCTACTGGAACCTTGCCAAGCGCGAACTGCATGTGCGCAGCGACGCGGAAATCATCGCCGATCTGAATAGCTTAAGCCATGCCGCGCACATCAATGGCGGTTGCCTGCTGATTCGCCCGCACCCGTCGCAGCCGCGCGCTATTTACGACACATGGATGCAGAAGCATGCCTTCCCGCATGTGTTTTATGCCGGAGCGGTGCCGCTCTATCCGCTCCTGAAAGCGGTCGATGTCGTGGCGACCTATACCTCCACCGTCAGCGTCGAGGCGCTGCTGATGCAGCGCCGCGTCATCCAGTTGAAATACCAGCCGGGCAAAAGCGATATGCCGCTCGGCGAATGGCACATTGCGTGGGAGGCGGAAAGCCCCGCCGACCTGCCGAAGCTGATAGGCAGCGCGTTTCATGACGATGCAGAATGGCAGCGGATGCAGACGCGCATCAACGCGATATTGCCGCAGGACAAAGCGGGGCCAAAAGTGGCATCATCTATTGAGCGTATCTTATTTTCATAGGGAATCAGCGGATGTACGCAGTCATAAAGCGAAGCATGGACATCCTGATTTCCGCTGTGCTGCTGGTGATATTGCTGCCCTTACTGGTCCTGCTTGGCATCCTAATCTGTCTGGATAGTCCGGGTTCTCCGCTGTTTATGCAGCCGCGCGTCGGACGTGGCTGCCGTATTTTTACGATTGCAAAATTTCGCTCCATGACGGTGGGCGCCTCCAGTGCGGGGCCATACTGGACGCAGGACAATGATGTGCGCATTACCCGCGTCGGACGTGTCATGCGCGCTACCAGTCTCGATGAGTTGCCGCAGCTATGGAACGTGCTGACCGGCGATATGAGCTTCGTGGGTCCCCGGCCCGACACACCTGCCCAGCAAACATTTTATACGCCTGAGGCATGGCAGCAGCGTCATCGCGTGCGGCCGGGCATTACCGGCCTGGCGCAGGTCAATGGCCGCAGCAGCCTTACCAAGGAAGAGCGCCTGCACTATGATCTCGCCTATGCCGCTAATCCGACGCTGGCAATGGATGCGCGCATTCTGGCAAAAACCGTCTGGATGGTTATCCGCAAGATTAACGTGAACTAGCCGATAAAATGCTTGAGGATGCGAAGTCCCGCTTCGCCGCTTTTTTCCGGATGGAACTGGCAGCCATAGGCGTTTCCTTTGCGCACGCTGGCGCATACGGCAATGCCGTTATAATCCACATCGGCCAGTCGGTCGGACGGATTGGTCGGCACGCCCATATAGGAATGTACGAAATAGGCGGACGTCTTCGTGCCCTCTAACGGTTCCAGCAGCGAACCGTTCCAGCTTTGTTTTTGCGGGTGATAAAGTTCGCTCCAGCCGATATGCGGAATCTTGTGCGGCGTGCCATTTGCGCCTGTTGCCGGGATACGCACGACACGGCCCGGTATGATGCCGAGGCCTTTATGCTCCCCGAACTCTTCGCCGACATCGAACATCACCTGCATGCCCACACAGATGCCGAGGAAGGGTTTCCCGCTGGCAATATAGTCTTTGATGGCGTGGGTGAGGTTGCGTTCGGTGAGCGCCTTCATGCAGTCGCCGAACGTACCGACGCCGGGAAACACCAGCTTGGTTGCCCGCGAGATCGGTTCAGGCGTAGTGGTGACATCGACCGTTGCACCGCAATGCTCCAATGCACGCACGACATTGAGCAGGTTACTGGCGCCGTAATCGATGACGGTGACGTTACTCATACGTTCCTCACGCTGATGCCCGCGTCTTTGGCCGTTTTGCGGATGTCTCCGAGTGTAGCGCGCTTGTAATGCAGTATATCGGCCATGGCTACAGCATCGCCGTGACCGAGCTGCACAGCGGCGATAACATCTTCAGGCTTGCCCATGCCGCCGCTGGCAATCACCGGCACCGGCACGACGTCGGAGATGGCACGGATCAGTTCGCAGTCAAATCCTTGCTTGGTGCCTTCACGGTCCACGGCGGTAACGAGAATTTCACCGGCGCCGAGCGATACGGCTTGTTTCGCCCATTCCACCACATCCAGCCCGGTCTTCTCGCGGCCATTATCCGTATAGGCTTCCCATTTGCCCGATGAGGTGGTTTTGGCTTCGATGGACAGCACCATGCATTGCGAGCCCAGCCGCTGGGCAATTTCGGAAATCAGTTCGGGCCGGGCGATGGCGGCGGTGTTGATGGCGATTTTATCGGCGCCGGAGCGCAGGAGATGGATGGCGTCGTCAATCGAGCGTATGCCGCCGCCGACCGTAATCGGCACGAACACGCTTTTGACGGCGCGCTCGATGATGTGGGAAAGGTTGTTGCGGCCATAGAGGCTGGCGACGATGTCCATGAACAGCAATTCATCCGCGCCCTGTTCGTAATAGCGTACAGCATGCTCATGCGGGTCGCCGATGACGCGCAGGCCTTCAAGCCTGATACCTTTGATGAGATTGGGGCCTTTGACGTCCAGCCGGGGAATCAGCCGAATGTTGTTCATGCTGCGGCTTGCAACTCGTGCCACACGGCATGGCGCAGCGACCATTGGTTCTTATCCCACTGCCACAGATGCGGCGTGCGGAAGCTGTCGGACAGGCGCATGAAATACTCGCGGTTGAGGATCGGCTGTTCGAACATGCGCGCAGCATCCGGAAATTCTTTTTCCGGTACGCTCAGGTAGCGAAACATTTCTTCAACAAAACGTTCGGGCCATTCATGGTCGAAGCGCTTGACCAGCGCCACGCCTTCGTCGCGGGTGATGTCGCCGGAGCGGATTTCCTGCGCGGCGTCATAGGTAGCACGGCCAATGCCGAACTTGATGCCGGTGGTGTAGTAATGGAGATCGTCGATGCGGTCGTCGATGCTGTTATATTTGCTGTAGGTGCCGGGCGTGCGTTCGGGCGAGGCTTCGAAACCGCCATGTTCTACCGAGTAATAGTAACAGCTTTGCGGATGCCATTTCAGGTAATAGCCGAGATAATGCACTTCGATATTCTTCTGAACAATCTCATTTGGATCGGCGGGCATGTAAGGCTGGAGATCGCTTTCATCGACGCCGAAATCATTGATAAGCGAGGTGACCGGCGTGCCGCCCAAAAAGATTTTCGATTTGTCGGCAGCGGCGAAATAGGACCAGTCGCGTTTCGACTTGTCGGCATCGGCGATGGGGTTGCCATACTCGGCTTCGTTCTCGCCGTAAAAGATCAGCGGAATATCGAAGCGCGCGGCCATTTTCGGAGCAATGTTTTTCTGGCCGAGGATAAACGGCTGGAACGGGTGCATCAGGTTTTCAACCGCGAGGCGGGTAAGCAGGCGGTGCACGCGGCCGTTCGGCGTCATCAGGTAATTATCAAAACCGGCATGAATCCAGCGTTCAAAATTCTTCCAGCCCCATTCGGTATAGACATGCGGCGCCCATGTGACGGTGAGGGGGTGCATGCCATATTTGTATTTCAGCACATGCGCGGCATAGAAACTATCCTTGCCGCCGGAGCCGGGAACGAGGCAATCATATTTGCCGTCGCTGCGGCGGTGCTTGTCGCAGAGTTCTTTCAGCTTATCTTCACGCTCTGACCAATTAATGCTGCCATGCTTGGATTCGGCAAGGCGGCAGGCGTCGCATATCCCGTGCTCGTCAAAATGGATGGTCGCCTTGTTGGTTGCGCGCGTGTGCGAAAATTCCACCGCTGAATTGGGGCGCTGATTGGAGATCACGCATTTGCGGCAGAACAGCACTTCCTTCGGCAAGCCGTATTTGGCTTCCGGGTTGGGATTGCCGGGCGAAAACGGCGCGTAGTCCGTGGCGGCGGGATAGGGGATCCGTGTCATGATAATGTTAACCTTTCTGCGGCGTGAGAATAGCGCAAATGGACAGATAATCAACGCACAAATTTAATAGATGCGGGAGGCATATCTTATTGACACTGTTTGTTTATTAGCCGAAAATCCCTGCCAGATGCGATCACATTTCCCGAAAATAGGTTCTATGCCAGCAGCCGAGAAGCAGCCCCGACTCTATGCGCTTGATGCCATGCGCGGCGTCTGCGCCCTGTCGCTGATGGTCTATCATTACCTGATGTGGAACGGCACGGATTACTTCCAGATCGGCTATTTCGGCGTCTATATCTTCTTTATCCTCAGCGGTTTTTCCATGTGGTATGTCTATGCGAGGAAGCCTCTGACTGCTGATTTGCTCCGGCATTTCTTCGTGGCGCGCATTGCGCGTATCCTGCCGCTCTACATTGCAGCATCGTTGCTTGCGACGCTGGCGCGCATCTATGAGCAGGGGCTGGCGAGTATTACTAACGCTGAATTTTTCCAGCGCTTTTTCTTCAACATCACCATGCTGTTCGGATTGGCCACGCCCGGAAAAACCTCCATCGTTCCCGGCGGCTGGTCTATCGGGATTGAATGGGTATTTTATCTGGCCTTTCCGTTATTCCTGTTATTTATACGCCGCCTTCGTTCCGTCGTGGCGCTTCTGGTCGGCGCGTTTATCCTCAATCAGGTGATTGTCTATGCGCTTCTTGGCGAGGCCTCAGTGGCCGGGCAATGGACCTATTACACCAATTTCCCGACCTTCCTTGTCTATTTCGTCGCGGGCATTGCCGTGGCCATATTTTATAATCACCTGCAGCATCGTCCGGGCCGTCCGGCCTTGCCGTTTCCGGATCGCCGCTGGCTGTGCCGCCTTGTGCCGATTGCATCGCTTGCCTTTGTTTTCCTTTATCCGAGCACCACGCCGGAGAGTTATTTACAGGGCGGGCATGTGGCGCTGCTGATATTCGTGGCGATGGGCGGGGTGTTCTTTGCCAGTTTTGCAAGTCCCTATGAGTGGGAGAAAAAACTCTACCGCTTCTTAGGCGATATTTCCTACAGCACCTACCTGCTCAGCTTTTTTGTCTATCACGGTGTGGATGCGGTGCTTAAAGTTATTTATCCCGCGCACCCGCTGGCGCTCACCATCTGGCTTGCCATGATAGCTACTATCGTGCTTGCCTATGCGTCGTACCGCTTTTTTGAAATGCCTGCGCGCGTCTGGATCAATCGCAAGCTGGGCTAAATATCCATATACGCTTCGCGTTCCCACGCCGAGACCTGGCCTAAATAGCGGTTCCATTCCCCCACCTTCAGCTTGAGGTAACTCATGACGAATGGGCCACCCAGTCTGTTTTTCAATACTTCGGATTTGCTTAAATGGATCAGCGCTTCATGCAGCGTTTGGGGCAGTTTTTTGACCTTCAGCGTCGGGTGATCATACATATTGATGTCGAGACGCTTGCCCGGATCGATTTTGGCATGCATCCCTTCAAGGCCCGCCGCCAGCAATGCGGCAGGCAAGAGGTACGGGTTGGCCGCGCCGTCGGGCAGACGTATTTCAAAACGGTCGCCATCGGGAATGCGCACCATATGCGTGCGGTTATTGCCCGAATAGGACACGCTGTTGGGCGACCATGTCGCGCCCGAAGCGGTGACCGGCGCGTTGATGCGCTTGTAGCTGTTGACGGTGGGATTGGAAATGGCGCAGAGCGCGGACGCTTCCTGCATCACGCCGCCTAAGAAATGATAGGCGAGTTTGGACAGGCCCATTTCACCCTTGGGGTCGATGAACAGGTTTTTCTTGCCTGTCTTGTCCCACAGCGAGAAGTGCATATGCGCGCCGCTGCCGGTCAGCCCGGAAAATGGTTTGGGCATGAAGCTGGCGCGAAGCCCGTGCTTTTCAGCGAGGCTTCTGGCCATGAATTTGAAGAAGGCGTGGCGGGTGGCGGTGGTGAGGCAGTCGGCATAGCCCCAGTTCATTTCGAACTGGCCGTTGCCGTCCTCATGATCGTTCTGGTACGGCTCCCAGCCCAGCTCCTGCATGTAATCGCACATTTCGCTGATCAGATCATACTGGCGCATCAGCGCATGTTGGTCGTAGCAGGGCTTGAACTGCGTATCCATTTTATCGGCTTTGCGCGCCATGCCGGAATGGTGGCAATTGCCATCGGCATTATTTTCCAGCAGGAAAAATTCGCATTCCACACCGGTCTTTAAGACGTAACCGGCTTTGGCCGCCTGTTCGCGCACCTGTTGCAATACCTGCCGCGGCGAATGCGCCACCGGCTTATTATTGATGACCACGTCGCTGTCCATCCACGCCACTTCCTTTTTCCACGGCAATTGTATGAGTGTGGACGTGTCGGGGATGGCAAACATATCGGCGTCCGCCGGTGTTAAATCGAGATGGGTGGCAAACCCGGCAAACCCGGCGCCGTTTTTCTGCATGCCGCTGATGGCTGAAGCGGGCACCAGTTTGGAGCGTATGACGCCGAACATATCGGTAAAGCCGATAAGGAAATATTTAATGCCTTTTTTGCGGGCGACTTCGCTTAAATCCATGACGGTGTCCTTCTCTTTAGGCTGCTTTTTGCGCAGCGCCTGCGCGCACGCATTGTTCAATCCATAGCTGCGTCATCAGCAGGGTGCGAAGCGCGCGCGTATGGTTATGGGTTCCGGATTTATGTTCCTGCAGTACGTCGAGCGCGGCTTTGGTGTTGATGTAGCTGCTATCGCTGCGCGCCAGAATATCATGCGCCCAGTCATACAGCGTGGTCTTCATCCATTCCCCGATGGGCAGGGTCGGCATGGATTTTTTCTTGAAGATAAGATCGCGTGGCAGCTTGGTCGCGGAATAATCTTTCAGGTAATATTTGCCAATGCCATCGCGGAATTTCTGGTTCACAGGCAAGCGAATGAACATTTCCGAAATGCGATGATCTGTCAGCGGCGCGCGGCCTTCCGTGGACCAGCAAGCACCCATGCGGTCGCCTTTGACTAAATTATTGCCCGGCGCGAGGCTCGTACATTCATAGGCGACAATCTGCTCCACCGGTTCCAGATCGCGCCACGGCTCGATGATTTCAGAAAAACGATCAATAGGATCAGGGGTTGAGCGCTCGAAATCGGAATTGAGCACGCGCTTGCGCATCGGCGCATCCATGTAGCAGATGACGTTGAAATAATCGGTCAGCGAAAAATTCATGCGCGTCTGGCCGTGGAAATACTGCTCGTTATGGCGGAAACCGGCCAGTGCTTCATCGGGGCCATCGCCGGTGAACATGACGATTTTGTCTTCTTTATTCGCGCGCTGCGCCAGCAGATAAAACAGGAAGAAAGAGAAATCGCCGTGCGGCTGCTCGGCGTGATACACCACCTTGTCGGCGATGCCGGGAATCATATCCGGGTTAATCCGCGCTTCATGCAGATCGATATCTAAGAGCTTTGCCACTTCTTCGGAATAGCGGTATTCGGAGTAATCCTGATTAGGGAAATTCAACCCGAATGCTTCTAAACGCGGATGCTTCCATTGTTTCTTCAGATGGTGCGCGACGATGGACGAATCCACCCCGCCGGAAAGATAGAGCCCGCCTTTGACGTCAAAGCGCATCTGCAAACGGATAGCGTCATCAATCAGCGCTTCAAATTCTTCGTAACTGGGCGTTGCTTTTTCCGCCGCGAAGGGCCATTGCCAGTAGCGTTTCTTGACCGGCTTCTTATTACCTTCAAACAACAGATAGCAGCCCGGATCAAGATGTGTGACCCCTTTGAAGCAGGTCTGCGGCGGTGGGCAGTAATTGAATGCAAATACGTCTTTGAGCGCATTGGCGTTGACTTCCGGGGTGAGGCCCGGCAGGCAGAACAGCGCTTTCATTTCGCTGGCAAACGCTAGTCCGCCCTGATAATCGGTGATGAAGCACGGCTTGATGCCCTGACGGTCGCGCGCCAGCATGCCGCGGTCATGCTTGGTGTCCCAGATGAAAAACGCGAACATGCCGATCAGGCGGTCGAGCATTTTTTCGCCTTCCTCGCGCCACAGATGCACGAGCACTTCGGTGTCGCAGCGCGACTTAAACTTATAGCCCTTGGCTTTCAGCTCTTCGCGCAGTTCGACATAATTGTAGATTTCGCCGTTGAACGTCACCCACACCGTATTGTCGGTGTTGGACATGGGCTGCTTGCCGTTTTCCGGATCAACCACGGCAAGGCGTGCATGACCGACAATAGCGCGGTTGCCGAGTGCTTCCACGCCGCTCTCATCGCGGCCGCGGTAATGGATTTTATCCACCATCGCCTTGACATGTGCGGGCTGCACACCAGAAGCATTTACAACACCTGCTATACCACACATAGTTTTCGTTCCCCTTACGCTACAGCTTTATTATCCGGCGGTTCCACTTCCTTTGCACGCGCCTCGATTTTACCGATAGGCGAGAAGTGCGGAGCGGTTTCCACCAGTGTTTTGTCGTTGATCATTTCGCCCAGAATCTTGCGGAAAATACCGAGCATATGGTCGAGCGATTCCTTGGTTTCGGTTTCGGTCGGCTCGATCAGCATGGCCGATTTCAGATCCTCGCCGAAATACACGCAGCCCGCGCCGACCAGCGTCGGCGGATGCACGCCGTAATCGATCAGGCGCTTGGCGAAGCTATAGGCCGATACGCTGAGCTTGTTGCCGCTCAAGAGACATTCATGCATACACAGCTTGTCGAATACCGGCGGCAGGAAGTCGGACAGCACGGCCTGTACATAATTGGCATTGAGCACCGCATTTTCCGATGCCTCTTTCAATCCTGCCGGGCCCATGGTGAGGATATAGCAGTAAGCGCGCACCATCACGGCGACATGGCCATAAAAGGCTTTCATGACTCCGATGGACTGGGGCAACGCATATTCGGGAACGAAAGCATCGCTTTTTTTCACCGCAATCGGCGCAGGCAGATAATCACGCAAAAACGCTTTAACACCTACGGGGCCTCCACCGGGGCCGCCGCCGCCATGCGGAGTGGAGAGCGTCTTATGCACGTTGATATGCATCACGTCGAAGCCCATATCGCCGGGGCGTGTGATACCCATCAGCGCGTTCATGTTGGCACCGTCGTAATACAGCAGCGAGCCGTTATCATGGATGAGTTTTGAAATATCCTTGATGCGTTCTTCAAACAGCCCGAGCGTCGAGGGGTTGGTCAGCATCAATGCGGCCACGTCAGGGGTGAGTTCTTTTTTCAGCGCGTCAATATCCATCAGCCCTTCGCGGGTGGTGGGGATGATGCGGCAGGTAAAGCCAGCCATGGCAGCCGATGCGGGATTGGTGCCGTGCGCGGCATCGGCGATCAGCACGATGTGGCGCTTCTCTTTTTTGGTTTCAAAATATTTGCGGATGATGAGGAGCCCCGCCAGTTCGCCATGTGCACCGGCAGCCGGTTGCAGGCTGACTTCATCCATGCCCATCAGCTCGGAAATATAACGCTGCAGGCCGAACATCATTTCCCATAGCCCCGGCAATGTGTCAGCGGGCTGGTGCGGATGCGCGTCGCGGAAGCCGGAGAGGCCCGCCATCGCGTCATTGCGCTTGGGGTTGTATTTCATGGTGCAGGAGCCGAGCGGGTAGGTGCCGCTATCGACGCCGTGATTATCAAGGCTGAGATTGGTGTAGTGGCGCACCACTTCGATTTCGGTGAGTTCGGGCAGCGCCAGTGGCGTGCTGCGCAACAGCGACTTGTCAAAAAACTCGGACGGTACGGCGCAGGAAAAATCGGGATCGCTGATCGTGTGGCCGCTGACGCCGGGGCGTGATTTATCGAAAATAGTATCGCGCATCAGGCCAGCACCTTCTTCAGTGCGGCGGCGAATGCATCCATCTCGGCGCGCGTTTTGACTTCGGTGGCAGTCACCAGCAATGCGTGCTTCAGGCTAAAATGATCGGAATAATCGATACCGGCAAAAATACCCTGCGCCTGTAATGTTTTCAGCATCGGCGCTACCGGCTTTGGTAAGGTGATCATGAATTCATTGAAGAATGGGCCGCTATAGGTGAGCGCTACGCCCGGTATTTTAGCGAGTTCTTCCGCAAGGTAATGTGCTTTTCGCGTATTGAGCGCTGCGATTTTCGCTAAGCCCTGCTGACCGAGGCAGGACAGATAGAGAACGGCGCGCAAAGCATTTAAGGCCTGATTGGAGCAGATATTGCTGGTAGCGCGCTCGCGGGCGACGTGCTGTTCGCGGTCTTCATACACCAGCGCGTAAGCGAGATTGCCATTAATGTCGGTGACTTTGCCGATCAGGCGTCCGGGCACATATTTGCGGTATTCTTTGCGCGTCGCATAGACGCCTAAGCTCGGGCCGCCTGCGTTTAAGGGCAGGCCCAGCGGCTGGCCATCACAGACGACAATATCCGCACCCTGTTCGCCGGGCGAGGATACAATGCCGCTGGCCAGCGGGTTGAAGGCGCAGACGGATGTGACGTTATGGCGTGCGCAGATTTCGGTGATGGCTTTGACATCTTCAAAAACACCAAGGGCGTTAGGCGTCTGGAATAAAAACCCGGCGGGTGTATGTTTGGCGATGGCTTCTTCCAGTTTTTTCAGGTCGGTGCGTCCGGTTTTAGCGTCGAATCCGAGCGTGTGGCGCGTCACGGCGCGGCCATCCATATAAGTGCTTACGGTGTCGCGCCAGTGCCACCAGATACCATCGCTGATCAGCAGTTCCGCTTTAGCGTTCTTGCCCGAGATCAGGCAGCATGTCCACGCCGCATCGGCCAGCGCGGTCGCGCCGTCATAGCAGGAGCCGTTGACCACGGGCAGGCCGGTCACGGCGGCGAGTGCCGTCTGGTATTCAAACAGCGATTGCAGCAGCCCCTGACTGATTTCCGGCTGGTAGGGCGTGTAGGAAGTGAGGAATTCGCCGCGGCTGACGATGGCGTCGATCACCGCGGGGATATAATGCTCATACGCGCCGCCGCCCAAGAAACTGTTATGGGTTTTGGTCGTGGCGTTTTTATGGGCGAGGGATTCGAGATGCTTGACGAGCACCCATTCGGTCATTGGGGCAGGGAGGTCGAGCGGGCGGCTCAGGCGCAGTGACGCCGGCACGGCGGCAAACAAATCATTTATGGACGACTTGCCGATAGCCTTCAGCATCGCCTGTTTGTCTTCGGGGCGATGGGTATTGTATCCGGTCAGGGCGGCAGGTGCTGAACCCAAGGGAAATCCTAGTGTAAGAGAGAGGTTACAAAGTCCAGAATAGTTAATAATGTTTGTGGTTTAGGTCAAGCAGCAATCTGTTCCCGCAAATGGTTAATTTATCAGGGTAAAAAAGCCTGTGGCGGCCCAGTACCCACTATGCTAAACGGCTAGGCATGGGTTATGTCATTGTTAAACGGGGAATGAACTGATGTCGCTGCGTTCGCTCTTAACCGCCGGGGCGTTGGTGACCATCGGCCTGCTCGCAGGCAGAATACTGGGTTTGGTGCGCGAGATGATGCTGGCCGGGTATTTCGGCACGGGAGCAGAGGCCGACCTTGCGATTTCCCTGCTGATTGTTCCCGATTTCATTACCGGCGCGCTGGTGGGCAGCGCCGTTGGCGCGACGCTGGTGCCGCTCTACGCCGCCCGCACGCCGGAAAAAGCATCGGCATTATTCTGGCAGGCCTTTCTGGTGAGCGTCGGGTTTTTTACCGTGCTGGCCGCCATTGTGGGATTCAGTATCACCGGTGCCGCCAGCCTGCAGAGCGAAGGCGCTGCCCTGGCCGCCAGTTCCCCGTTTGCTTTCCTGATTGCCGTGTCCGCCATTCCGCTGACGGCAGCCACCTCCATCATTACGTCCTATCTGCAATATCGCGGGCGTTTTGCCGTACCGGCTTTTGCCAACGCCATCTTCAATTTCGGCATCATCATGGCGTTGTGGTTGCTGCCTTCTGGTCTGATCATGTTGGCGCTGGGCATCATGCTGGCGGCGTTGGCGCGGCTGTTATTCCATGCCGCCGCGTTTTTCCGCGCGGGTGGAACATGGTCGCGCGGCAGCTTCACGCCCTGGCAGATTGATCGACCATTTCTTAAAACCTATATTACCACTGTCACCACCGACATCTGCAATCTGTTCCCGCAATTTGCGCCTTACATGGTGATTGCCGCCTTTGGCGGCGGTCTGGCCGTATTCAACTATGCCTTCAAACTCGCTTATGTCCCCGCCACACTCGGCTACAGCCTGACGCAGATGGTGCTGCTGCCATGGTTTGTCAAACTTCTGCACAGCGAAGGTAAGGATAACAAGGGAACGCATTACGTCGTCACGCTGCAGGTGGCGTGGTGTTTTTCGCTGGCGGTATGTTTGTCGCTGTCCCTTGCCGCGCGCGATATCGCGCAGCTTTGTTTCGGCTACGGCAAAATGACCGATGATGATATCGGTCTGGTGGCGCAGCTCTTTGATGTCGGTGTGTGGGCCATGCCGGGTATGTTCTTATCGAGCATCTGGCAGCAGATCATGTATGCGCATGGCAAACCGAACATGCCGCTGGTGGCAAGCATGGTGCAGGCTATTGCGATTGTGCCGTTATGCTGGCTTGGCTATCAGGCGATTGGGCTTTTCGGCGTATCTCTGGCCTATGCCGCTTTGCAGTTTTTACCGGTACTCTGGCTATCCTACGCTGGATATAAGCAGGGGATTATCCCCCGCTGGTGGCCGTCGCCGGTCTATGCGCAGATGGCAGTGGCCGCCATTCTGGCCTGGCTGCCACTGGCCTGGCTGTTTAACAGTCTGGAATTACCTGCGATTGCCGGTATTCTGCTGGCGATGCTGATTGGGCTGATCACACTTGCCGCTGGCCTTGCCGTGTGCCATCCGGTAAGACAATGGGGTCTCCAGAAATTAGGCCGTATATGATGAAAACGATCCTGATCACCAACGACCCCGCTATCGCTGCCGATGCCGAAGCCGCAGGCGTGTCGCGCATCATGGTCGATCTCGAAACGCTGGGTAAAAAAGAGCGTCAGGCCACTCGTGCTACTTTCATCAGCACGCATGAAAAAGATGACGTCGTCAAGATACGCGCCGTGCTGAAGAAGGCCGAACTGATCGTCCGCCTTAATCCGTGGAATCCCGGTTCCTATGACGAAATTGACCACGCCGTCGAGGCGCGCACCGACATCATCATGCTGCCGATGATTACGCGCATGGCGCAACTCGATGCGTTTATCGCGCATGTCGACGGTCGCGCTCAGGTGCTGCCGCTGGTGGAAACCGCCTATTCCATGGCACATATCGGCGAGATCGCCGCCAACAAAGCCATCGGCGAACTCTATATCGGCCTGAACGATCTGCATTTGTCGCTGGGTCTGGATTTCCTGTTCGAGCCCCTCGCACTGGGCCTTCTTGACTGGATGGCGGAAAAAATAAAACCGGAAGGCAAACCCTTCGGCTTCGGTGGCATTGCCATGATCGGCAGCGGCGAACTTCCTGCCGAACGCATATTGGGCGAGCATGTCAGGCTCGGCTCATCCAGCGTGATTTTGTCGTCGCGCTTCTGCAAGGATGTCAGAATCACCGACAGCGAAAACCGTCGCCAGCGTTTGGACGACGCGCTCAAGCTCTTCCACGATACGCACCGCGCCTTAAGCGAACGCAGTGAGCTTCAGCAGAAAATTGATGGCATGCACACCGCCTCACTCATTCTGGGTATGGCGTCTGCCATGCGCAGGCCGGCGTAAAGGGGATTACGATGGCGCACGTATATATTATCGCCGAAGCCGGCGTGAACCATAACGGCAGCGAAGAAAAGGCCTATGCGCTGATTGATATCGCAGCAGCAGCAGGCGCCGATGCAGTGAAATTCCAGCTGTTCAAACCCGATGCGCTGGTAACCGAAACCGCACCCACCGCCGAATATCAGGCGCGCAATCTGCATGATACGCGCATCTCGCAACGCGACATGCTGGAAAAACTGACACTGCCGGACGGCGCGCTGGTGCGTCTGGAACAGTATTGCAAACAGAAAAATATCGATTTCCTGTGCACGCCGTTTGACCATGCCAGCCTCGATTACCTCGTGCGCCATACGCAGATGCGCTATCTCAAGCTGCCCTCGGGCGAGGTGGCCAACGGCCCGTTCCTGCTGGCGGCGGCGCGTACCGGTATGCCCATTATTCTCTCCACCGGCATGTCGAGTCTGGAAGAAATCGGCGTAGCGCTTACGATTCTGCATTTCGGCTACACCCATGTCACGGGCCATCCGAAAACATTATCGCAGCCGACACCTGCCATGCTGAAAGAATTACAAGGCAAAGTCAGTCTGCTCCATTGCGTGAGCCAGTATCCCGCACCGCTTTCCAGTATGAATTTGCGCGCGATGGACACCATGGCGCAGGCCTTCGGTCTGCCGGTGGGCCTGTCCGACCATAGCCTTGGTATTGCCATGGCGGTAGCGGCGAGTGCGCGCGGCGCCAGCATGATCGAAAAACACTTCACCTATGATACACGCGCCAGCGGCCCCGACCATGCGGCGTCGCTGTCATCGGATGGGCTGAAAGCCATGATTTACACCATCCGCGAGGTGGAAAAAGGGCTTGGAAGCAGCGAAAAAATCTGCCAGCCGGACGAAGCCAATACCCGCACTATTGCGCGCCGCAGCGTCGTGGCGGGCACGAATATAGCCAAAGGCACGGCCTTTACCGAGACCAACCTGACGGCCAAACGCCCGGCGACCGGTGATATTGTTCCCAACCGCCTGTGGGAGTTGCTTGGCAAAACCGCGCGCCGCGACTATGCTGTCGATGATTTCATCGCTATTGACGAATTGAACACATAAGCCATGCCCAACCAGAAACATAGTTTTCCGCTGATTCCTGCCGTACTGGTGCAGGTGCTCGAAGGCGCGCCGCTGATCAAAGCGATGGAGGTCATCAACAATAACGAAGCGCGCATTGCGCTGGTGGTCAACGCGGGCGGCAAGATGGTGGGTTCGCTCACCGACGGCGATATACGCCGTGCGCTGCTTACCAAAAACTGCACGCTGGAATCGCCTGCGCGCGAAGCCATGCACACCAACCCGTTTGTGATGCCGGCAAACAGCAACCGCCAGCAGATCATGGAAAGCATGCATCACGCCCAGATCAAGCAGATGCCGCTGCTTGAAGCCGATGGCACGCTGCTTGGCATCGCCGTCTATGACATGATTACCGGCTTCATGCGCGTACCGCGCGATAATCCGGTGGTGATCATGGCCGGTGGCAAAGGCAAGCGCCTGCTGCCACTGACGCGCGATATTCCGAAGCCGATGGTGGAAGTCGGCGGCAAGCCGATGCTTGAGCATATCCTGCAGCAATTCATCAAGCAGGGATTTTCCAATTTCCATATCGCCGTCAATTATCTTGGCCATATGATCGAGGATTATTTCGGCGATGGCAGCATGTGGGAATGCAAAATCGAATATGTGCGCGAGGAAGAATCGCTGGGCACCGCCGGTGCGCTGTCGTTGCTGACCAAACCGTTTACGCATCCGTTCATCCTCATCAACGGTGACATACTGAGTACGGTGGATTTCGGCGAACTGCTCGATTACCACACTACCAACAACAGCGCGGCTACCGTGTGCGCGCGCATGCACCGCATGGAAGTACCCTTCGGCGTGATCGAACTCAAAGACGGCATGCTGCAGGCCATTGTCGAAAAGCCGGTCTATGAAAACCTCATCAGCGCCGGTATTTACGTTATGGAGCCTAGCGTGCTGCGCTATATCCCCAAGGGCAAAACCACCGATATGCCGACCGTGCTGCAATCACTCGCCAAAGACCGCAAGCAGGTGGCGGTATTCCCCTTGCGCGACGACTGGATGGATGTCGGCCGCCTCGACGATCTCCTGCAGGCCAAGCGCAGTTTCGCCGGGGGCTAAATGCAAGGCCCGATCCTTCTTCTCACCAAAAAAGACGTGTGGTGCACTCATGCCGCCCTGCTCGCCCGCGCACTTTTCGGCGATGCCGTCATCTGGGAGCAAGGGAAATTTGGCGACGGACCGCCGCCGGGTTTTGCGCTGCCATCCTTCAGTGCGGTGCTGTCCTTCGTTTCGCCGTGGATTGTCCCGGCGGAAGTGCTGAAGAAAAGCCCGCTATCGCTCAATTTCCATCCCGGCTCATGTGATTATCCGGGTATCGGCTGTTACAACTTTGCCCTCTATGAAAATGCCGCGCAGTTTGGCCCGGTCTGCCACCATATGCTGCCCGCGGTGGATAGCGGCACGGTGGTGCATGAAGCATTATTTTCCGTCTCCGATAAAGACAGCGTCGAAACCCTGAAACTGCGCACGATGGTGAGCATGCTGTCACTGTTCCACGACATGCTGGGATTGATTGCCGCCAATGACAAGCTGCCGACCAGCCCGCGGCAATGGACGCGCAAGGCCTTCACCCGCAAGCAGCTCGATGCGCTGTGCGAAATCACCCCCGACATGAGCAGGGACGAGGCAGACCGCCGCATCCGCGCCACCACCTATCCCGGCTATCCCGGCCCGTATATGCTCAAGGGCGCGGAAAAGCACTATTATCCCGTGCCGCCCGGCCCGCCGCTGGCGTAGTGTTTTAGCCTTGCAGCCCAAAACCCCGCTGGTATAGTGTGCGCATGGCACAGAAATTTCAGAGTATTTTAGTCACCGGCGCCGAAGGCTTCATCGGTTCGCACCTGGTCGAAGCGCTGGTAGCGCAAGGTCGGCGCGTGCGCGCGATGGTGCTCTATAATTCGTTCGGCAGCAATGGCTGGCTCGATACTTTACCGCCAGCCACACGCGACAAAATCGAGATGGTGATGGGCGATGTGCGCGATCCCTTTTCCGTGCGCGACGCCATGCGCGATTGCGACGCCGTGATGCATCTGGCCGCACTCATTGCCATTCCTTATTCCTATGTTGCTCCGGCGTCCTATGTCGATACCAACGTCTCCGGTACGCTCAATGTCGTGCAGGCGGCGCGCGATTTAGGCATCGGCAAGGTAGTTCATACCTCCACCTCCGAAGTGTACGGCACGGCGCAGATCGTTCCCATTCCCGAAACCCATCCGCTGGTCGGGCAATCACCCTATTCGGCCAGTAAAATCGGCGCTGACCAGATGGCCTATTCCTATTACTGCGCGTTCGGTACGCCGGTGGCCATTGCGCGTCCCTTCAATACCTACGGCCCGCGCCAGTCCATGCGCGCCGTGATTCCGACCGTGATTCTGCAGGCCTTAAACGGCAACGGTGAACTTGCGCTCGGCGCTACCAGCCCGACGCGCGATTTCAATTTTGTCGAAGATACTGTGGCCGGAATGATTGCGATTCTCGATAGCGACAAATCGCTGGGCGAAACCATCAATATCGGCAGCGGCTTTGAAATATCCATCGGCGATACTGTCACGCAGATCGGCGAGCTGACCGGCAAGAAACTCACCATTAAAACGGAAAGCGCGCGCCTGCGCCCCGGCGCCAGCGAAGTCGAACGGCTGTGCTGCGACAATACGAAAATCGGGAAGCTCCTCGGCTTCAAACCCAGACTCACCGGCATGGACGGGCTGAAAGCAGGGCTGACCCGCAGCATCGAATGGTTCTCCAATCCCGCCAACCGCGCGCATTATCATGACGTCCGCCGCTACACGATTTAAAACGGCCCCCGCCGCCGACATCATCGCCGCCATCGAATCGGTGGTGGGAGATGCGCCGCGCCCGGTCTCGCTGCATGAACCGCTCTTTACCGGCAATGAATCGCGCTATGTAACCTCCTGCATCGAAGAAGGCTGGGTATCGTCAGTGGGCGCGTTTGTTGATCGTTTCGAGCGCGATCTCGCCACCTATTGTGACGCGAAGCACGCCGTCGTTGTGGTCAACGGCACCTGTGCGCTGCATGTGGCGCTTGTCGCGCTTGGCGTGCAGCCGGGCGACGAAGTGCTGGTGCCGTCACTCACCTTCGTAGCCACTGCCAATTCGGTGGTGCATGCCGGAGCGGTGCCGCATTTTGTCGAAGTCGAATCCGAGTCGCTGGGCATGGATCCGGCGGCGCTTACCGCGTATCTCGTCAGCATTGCCACCATCAAGGATGGGTGCACGGTGAATAAAAAAACCGGGCGCATCATCCGCGCGCTGGTGCCGGTGCATGTGTTTGGTCATCCCTGCCAGAGCGAAGCGCTCAGGAAAATTGCCGAAGAATGGCATTTGGCCTTTGTCGAAGACGCCACGGAAGCGCTGGGCTCGGTAGCGCACGGCAAAAAAATCGGAAGCCAGAACATCGCCATTCTCAGCTTCAACGGCAACAAAATTATTACCACCGGCGGCGGCGGTGCGATACTGACGCAGGATGATGCGCTCGCCAAACAGCTCAAGCACCTGACCACCACCGCCAAGCAGCCCCATGCATGGGCATTCGCGCATGACGAGGTGGCGTGGAATTACCGTTTACCCAATCTGAATGCTGCGCTCGGTTGTGCCCAGCTGGAGCAAATGCCGAAATTCGTTTCTGCCAAACGCGCACTGGCCGCACGCTATAGCGACGCTTTTAAGAATATTCCGGGACTGCGCATACTGGCCGAGCCTAAAGATACGCAGAGCAATTACTGGCTGGTGACACTCATGGCCGATGAAGGTAGCGAAGTGTGGCTGAATGATACGCTGCAGGCGCTGCACAGCGCGAAGCTCCTGTGCCGCCCCATCTGGACGCCGCTGCATCTGCTGCCGATGTTCAAGGATGCACCGCGCAGTCCTCTTGCCTTGACCGAAAAACTCGCAAAGCAAATCATCAGCCTGCCCTCGAGCGTGACGTTGGGGCTGAGCTATGTCTGATCGTAAAATCGCCGTCATCACCGGCACCCGCGCCGAATACGGGCTGCTCTACTGGACATTGCGCGAATTGCAGGAACGCAATGCCAATGTGCAATTAGTCGTGACCGGCGCACATCTGTCACCCGATCACGGCATGACGGTAAAACAAATCGAAGCTGATGGCTGGCCGATTGCCGCCCGCGTCGATATGCAGCTCACTTCCGACAAGCCGGTGGATCTTGCCCGTTCGATGGGCCTCGCTGTAAGCGGTATCGCCGAAGCGCTGGATAAGCTAAAACCCGACATTGCCGTTATTTTAGGCGACCGCTATGAAATGCTGGCCGCGGCGTCCGCTGCCGCCATGCTCGACATACCGATTGCGCATATCCATGGCGGCGAGGTGACGGAAGGGGCGGTGGACGAACTAATCCGCCACGCCATCACCAAGCTGTCCTACTGGCATTTCCCGCCTTATGAAAAAGCGGAAAAGCGCATCCTGCAGCTGGGCGAGGAACCGTCGCGCGTATTCATGGTCGGAGCGCCCGGCATTGATAACCTCGTGCGCTTGCCCTTGCTTACGCGCGAAGCGCTTGAAAAGGAACTGGGCATTCCGCTCGCGCCGCCGGTGATTCTATTCACCTATCACCCCGAAACTCTAAGCGTCATGGCGGTGGAAGAGCAGGTAGCCATCGTCGAATCAGCGCTGTCTAAATTCCCCGATGCCACCTTGCTGATTACCGGCGCCAATGCCGACACGGGTGGGCGCATCATCAACGCGGCGCTGCAGAAATTTGCCAAGGCGCGCGCGCGCACGTTGTTCCGCATGTCGTTCGGTTCGCTGCTCTATTTAAGCGCGATGAAGCATGCGCATGTGGTGGCCGGGAATTCGTCGAGCGCCATGATTGAAACGCCGGTGCTGGGGCGCGCCACCGTCAATATCGGCGACCGTCAGGCCGGAAGGTTGCGTTCGCCGGGCGTGATCGATTGCCGCTGTGAGGAAAACGAGATTGTGCAAAGCATTCGCCGCGCACTCTCAGATGAGTTTCAGCAGAATATACGACCATCGTCACTGTTCGGGGAACCGGGGGAAGTGGGAAAGAAAATCGCCGAGCTGCTCTGTACGCTTACAATTCCGCCGTCACTGCGCAAACCTTTCTGCGATCAGCTCTAGGCCTCAATATCCACTGTGCTATCGGCTGGCGGCGGCGCTTTGCGTCGCACTTCATCTTGCCGCTCCTGTATGACTTCCTTCTGCTGCTTTTCAGTATTCTGGCGGCGGAGCTGTTCAATGTCGGATATGGGAGGTTGTGAGGATACCGGAGTAACCATAACCATCTCTCTATATATAACGTGTTGCTGATTATTAATTATATCAGAGGAAAACGGGCAGGAAAACAGCCTTATTAATATTTAAATCATTAAATATCAAATGGATATGATTTTCAATCCTTAATCGGCACGGGTTTGCGGTCTTTTCCGATGGCCACGAACACAAAACGCCCTTCCGTCACCTTTTCCTTATCGAAGCTTTCCTTGCGCTCGACATAGGTATCGACCTTCACGGTGATGCTGGTAGTGCCGATTTTTTCAATGGTGGCGTAGCACTCAACGCAGTCGCCGACAAAAACGGGCTTGTGGAAAATGATCTTGTCGATGGCAACCGTCACGACGCTGCGCTTGGCGAGCTTGCGCGCCGGGATGGAGGCCGCCAAATCCATCATGCTTAAAAGCCAGCCACCGAACATATTGCCCTCGGCGTTGGTATCTTTCGGCATGGCGACGACTTTGATGGCGGGTTCCATTCTCTGTTCCTTATTTAGGTGCCATGCGAAGCGCGCCGTCCAAGCGTATCACTTCGCCGTTGATGGCGGGGTTTTCGATGATGTGGCGCACCAGCGCGGCATATTCTTCCGGCTTCACGAGGCGGGACGGGAAGGGGATGGTCGCTTCCAGGCTTGCGCGCACTTCCGGCGGCATTCCCGCGACCATCGGCGTATCCACCGGCCCCGGCGCGATGGCGTTGACGCGGATGCCCGATTTGGCGAATTCACGCGCAGCCGGCAGCGTCAGGCTCACGATGCCGCCTTTGGACGCTGCATAGGCCGCTTGCCCGATCTGCCCTTCATAGGCGGCAATAGACGCCGTGTTGATGATGACGCCGCGTTCCTTGGCCTCGCCCATTTCACCCTGCGCGCTCATGGCCAGTGCGGCAAGGCGCATGACATTGAATGTTCCCGCGACATTGACGCGCAGCACCTGTTCAAAAAAATCGAGCGCCATTGGCCCTTCACGTCCGAGTATGCGTCCCGCGCCTAAAATCCCGGCGCAGTTGATGGCGATGCGCGCCACGCCATGCGCTTTGGCCGCTTTTTCCAGCGCTGCTTTGACACTTGCTTCAGTGGTGACGTCGCATTCGCACGCTACGCCGCCAAGTTCCTTAGCGAGTATTTCCGCTCTCGCTATCTCACGGTCAAGCAATGCTACCTTTGCACCGGCCTGTGCGAGAACCTTTGCGGTAGCGGCACCTAACCCCGATGCGCCGCCGGTGATAATGACGGGTACGCCCTGTAGCTGCATGTTATAAATCCCTGCTGATGATGATGCGCTGCACGTCGCTGGTGCCTTCGTAAATCTGGCAGACGCGCACGTCGCGGGCGATGCGCTCAATCGGGAAATCGCGCAAATAGCCGTAACCGCCGAGCGTCTGCATTGCCGCCGAGCAGACGCGTTCTGCCATTTCAGAAGCAAACAGTTTGGCCATGCAGGCTTCCTTGAGGCAGGGCAGGTTGGCGTCGCGCAAAGCGCAGGCATGGTGCAATAGCTGGCGCGCCGCTTCCAGTTCGGTAGCGGCATCGGCTAAGCGAAAGGACACTGCCTGATGTTCAAAAATCGGTTTGCCGAAGGTTTGGCGTTCTTTAGCGTAAGGCACGGCAGCATCAAGCGCAGCGCGCGCCATACCGATGGATTGCGCGGCAATGCCGATGCGCCCGCCTTCTAAATTAGAAAGCGCAATCTTATAGCCTTCACCTTCCTTGCCTAAGAGGCAACTGGCCGGAATGCGCATATCTTCAAACAGCAGCGATGCCGTATCCGATGATGTCTGCCCGAGCTTATGCTCCACCTTCGGCACGGTGTACCCCTTCGTGTCGGTGGGTACGATGAAGGCGGAGATGCCTTTCTTGCCCGCCGCCTTGTCGGTCACGGCAAACACCAGCGTAATATCGGCATATTTGCCCGACGTAATGAATTGCTTGGTGCCATTCAAAACATAATGATCGCCGTCGCGTTTAGCCGTGCAACGTAAGGCTGCCGCATCGCTTCCGGCCTGCGGCTCGGTCAGCGCAAAGGCGCTTAAGCGGTCGCCGCGCGCGATGGGTTTTAAGAACTGTTCTTTCTGCGCGTCACTCCCGAATTTAAGTAATCCCGCGCCCACCAGCGAATTCTGCACGCTCATGATAGTGGAAATAGCGCCGTCACCGGCGGCGATTTCCTCAATGGCCAGCGCCATCGATACATAATCCGCACCCGACCCGCCGTAATTTTCCGGCACCAGCATGCCCATAAAGCCGAGCTTGCCGAGCTCCTCGACTTCCGCCTTAGGGAACAGCGCTTTTTCATCCCGCTCCGCTGCACCGGGCGCAAGGCGCCCTTGCGCGAATTCACGCGCCGTATCGCGGATCATGGTCTGGGTTTCGTTCAGTATCATTTACATTCTCTCCACTGCGATGGCGACCGCTTCGCCGCCGCCGATGCACAGGCTTGCCATGCCGCGGGTGAGTCTATTCTTTTCCAGTGCGGCAAGCAAGGTGACAAGGATACGCGCGCCCGATGCGCCGATGGGATGCCCCATCGCGCACGCCCCGCCATGAATATTAACCTTCTCATGCGGCAGGTTCAGATCGTGCATCGCCGCCATTGTCACCACAGCGAAGGCCTCGTTGATTTCAAACAAATCGACATCTTTCATTTTCCAGCCGATTTTATCGGCGAGTTTCTGCATCGCGCCGACGGGCGCAGTGGCGAACCATGCCGGTTCCTGCGCGTGGCTGGAATGGCCGATAATGCGTGCGAGCGGCTTCAGCCCGCGCTTATGCGCGTCCGATGCGCGCATGAGAATCAGCGCTGCCGCACCATCAGAGATGGAGCTGGCATTGGCTGCCGTCACTGTGCCGGTCGGAGAAAAGGCGGGTTTGAGTGTGGGAATTTTGGCAGCGTCGGCTTTCTTTGGCTGTTCGTCGCTACTTATCACCACGTCGCCTTTTTTATGTTTGACGGAAACAGGCACAATCTCACTGGTGAAGCTACCGTCCTGCGTTGCCTGCCTGGCACGTTCCAGCGAGGTGATGGCGAAGGCATCCTGCGCGGCGCGGGTAAACTGGTAACGCTCGGCGCAGGCCTCGGCGAACACGCCCATTAGTTTTCCACCGGATTTATCTTTCTCATAGGCATCCTGCAGCCCATCGACAAACATATGATCGGTCATAGGCACGCTGCCCATCTTGTAGCCCTCGCGGGTTTTGAGAATCATGTGCGGCGCGTTGGTCATGCTTTCCATGCCGCCCGCCGCAACGATATTGGCGCTGCCCGCGACAATCGCGTCATGCGCAAGCATCACGGCCTTCAGTCCCGAACCGCAGACTTTGCTGACCGTGGTACAGGCCGTGGATTCCGCAAGTCCGGCGCGTATGGCGGCCTGGCGCGCCGGTGCCTGACCGAGACCGGCGGGCAGAACGCAACCCATATAGACTTCATCAATCTCATCCAGCGATAATGTGCTGCGCTCGACGGCGGCCTGAAGTGCGATACTGCCGAGCTGCGTGGCAGCCATATCCTTGAAATCGCCGAGCAGCCCGCCAATCGGCGTGCGTGCGCTCGCGACAATGACGACCGGATCAATCGGGTAGATTTTGCTCATGCGGCACTCCCCGTCTGCGATTTGCCGAGTTTGTGTAACATGAAGCTGGCGGCGTGTTCGAGCTTGCCGAGATCGGCGACATCGCAGGTGAGACCCCGTTTCTTACACCAGCCGACAAGGTCGGCCATGTTCAGGTTACCTTTCGGGCTATTGGCATATGGGCAGCCACCCAATCCGCCGGTAGAGGCATCAAAGGTGCGGATGCCTAATTCATAGGACTTATCGACATTCTGAATGGCATTGCCGAACGTATCGTGAAAATGCATGGCGACTTTGGCAAGTGGTACGCCTGCTTTTTTCAAAGCAGCAATGAGTTGCTCCACCTTGTCGGGCGTGCCAATGCCGGTAGTGTCGCCGAGCGAGGCCTCATAGCAGCCCATATCAAGTAGTTGTTTGGTACGCTTGGCAACCTCATCCGGTGTGAACGGCATATCGCTATAGCCGAAGATGGTGGATAAATAACCGCGCACACGGATACCGGCGGCAAGCGCCGCTTCCACGGTGGGCATCACATCGGCGAATGACTGGTCCACCGACGGGGCGTTGATATTATCCTTGGCAAATTTGGGGGAGACCGCCAGAAAGATAGCAATTTCCTTTGCGTCAATGGCTTTGGCACGTTCGAGCCCTTTGATGTTGGGCACAAGGTAAGAAAAAATTACCTCAGGATGCGCAGCCTGCACGGGCTTTAATGCATCGGCCACTTCGGCGGAATTGGCCATGGCGGGCACCGCCGAAGGCTTGACGAAACTTCCGGCTTCAATGCGCTTCAGTCCCGCCGCTACCAGCCTTTTGATGAATTCAACTTTGGTTTCAGCGGATAAATTTGCAGCGTCCGGTTCATTCTGCAGACCGTCACGCGCGCCGACATCGACAATCTGAATATCCATCACCTTATCTCATTTTTTAGGTTTGAGCGCGGTGAGCTTGACCAGTTCGGCGCCCTCAGGAACCATCTGGCCTTCTTTGACTAAAATAGCATCTACGGTTGCATCCGCACCAGCAGAAAGGGTGAGCTGCAGCTTCATAGCTTCCACCACCACCAGCGCCTGGCCCTGCTTGACCTTATCGCCTTTTTTCACCAGCATCTGGCGCACCATGCCGGGCATGGGAGCTACGGGAGAAAGTGCACCGGCGCTACTGGTTGTCGCGCCGGCGAGAATTTCCGATACGCGCGCATCCAGCGTGCCGACCTGTATGCGGCGGATATTTTTTCCGCCCTGCCATGCGCCGCCGGTTAAGCGTTTCCACTGGCCGGGGGCGGTTTCTTCTTCAAGAGCAAACGAGCCGTCCGCAAGCTTATGGCTGCGATAATGATACTGCTTACCGTTCAGGGTGAAGCGAACTTCACCTGCTTTTTTCTCGACGGCTTCGAGTTCGATGGCCTTGTCGTTGATATGCAGCGTGGTGCTGGTCATCGGAAACCTGCCAGTTTCTCATTCGTCCATGCCGAATGCTCGGTGGCGGTTGTTCCGGTAGCGCGTGCGGCGCTGGTGCCAAACAGCAGGTGCGCGGCAGCAATGCGGGCGATATCGGCATCGGATAAATCCGGTGCAATCAGTTTGGCGCCGTGCTCGGCGATGAAGCTGGTCGTAGTCTTGCCGCTGCGGAACGGTTTGGAATCCAGCACACGTATCAGGAAAGCGCGGTTATTGGTAACACCTGTGAGGCGTGTGGCGCTTAAGGCTTGCAGCAGATTGGCAATAGCGGCGTCACGGTTAATGCCCCATGCGGCGATTTTGGCGATCATCGGGTCGTAGCGTCCGGAAATGCGATTCCCGGCGCGGTAGCCGTTTTCACAGCGCACCTGCGGCAGGTGCGGCAGCGTAAAGCTCATAAGATCACCGGGTGAGGGGAGGAAGTCGCGTTCCGGGTCTTCGGCATAGAGGCGCACTTCAACGGCATGGCCATTCTGTACCACGTCTTTCTGGGTAATCGAAAGGGGCTTTCCCTGCGCCACTTCCAGCTGCATGCGCACCAGATCGAGACCGAGCGCCATTTCGGTGACGGGATGTTCGACCTGCAGGCGCGTGTTCATCTCTAAGAAATAGAATTTCCCCGTATTATCGAGGATGAACTCCACCGTGCCCGCCCCGACATAACCGATATGTTTGGTGATGGTCACCGCGGCTTCGAACATTTTCTTGCGTGTGGCGTCGGGCAGATTGGGTGCCGGGCTTTCTTCGACGATTTTCTGATGGCGGCGCTGGATGGAGCATTCGCGCTCGTACAGATGCAGGTGATGGTCTTGCGTGTCGGAAAAAACCTGCACCTCGATATGGCGCGGCTGTACGAGGTATTTCTCCATCAGCAATTGCCCGTTGCCAAAAGCATTCTTGGCTTCCGAGCGTGCCGATTCCAGCGCGGCGGCTAAATCTTTTTCTTTCTCGACAATGCGCATGCCTTTGCCGCCGCCACCGGCAGCCGCTTTGATGAGTACGGGAAAGCCGATGCGCTTTGCTTCTTTGGCGAGGAACGTCGCATCCTGCTTATCGCCGTGATAGCCGGGCACGACCGGTACGCCGATTTTTTCGCAGAGCTTGCGTGATTCCGCCTTATCGCCCATATCGAAAATGACTTTGGCGGGCGGACCGACAAAAATAAGTCCGGCCTTAGCCACTGCTTTAGCAAAGCCAGCATTTTCCGACAAAAACCCGTAGCCCGGATGGATGGCATCGGCCTTGGCACGCTTGGCGATGGCGATGAGCTGTTCCACATTCAGGTAGGTTTCGGCGAGCGTTTCGCCTTCAAGCTCGCAGTTGATGTCACCGGCCATGGCGTGCGGCAGATCGCGGTCGTCGCTGGCAAAGATGGTCACGGTCTCAATGCCCATGACGCGGCAGGTGGCGATAATGCGGCAGACGATTTCGCCGCGATTGGCAATCAACAGTCTTTTGATGGTACTGCTCATGACGCCGCCCATTTCGGTTTGCGCCCGGACAGTACTGCGTCCATGCCTTCCTGCGCTTCATCGTGTACGCGAATTTCGGCGATGGTGGTGATGGTATAATCAGTCAACGTCTTGCGGTTGGAAGACAGGCGCGTTACCTCATCAATCAGTTTCTTGGCCTTGCGTGCGGCCAGCGGCCCTGCTTTCAGAAATTCGCCCACCGTTTCGGCGCGGGCAAATTCCAGCGCATCTTTAGGCACGATGCGCTGTACGAGTCCAATATCTTTAGCAATTTCCGCTGTAAATACGGCACCTGACAGGAAATAGGCGCGCGCATTGGCAGCGCCAATTTTTTCAATCACAAACGGCGAAATCGTCGCGGGCAACAGCCCGAGTTTGACTTCCGTAAAACCGAACTTGGCATCGTCGGCTGCTACCACATAATCGCACACGGCGGCAAGGCCTGAGCCTCCTCCCAGCGCATTGCCATGCACAATGCCGATCAAGGGCACGCTGCAAAAACGGATAGCCTCATACATGCCGGCAAGGCGCGCGCCATCGGCCTTGTTTTCAGCGAGCGAAAACTTCTTCATCGACTTCATCCAGTTGAGATCGCCACCGGCGCAGAAGGATTTTCCGTTGCCAGAAAGTACGGCAAGGCGCACGTCAGGATTCTTCTCCAGTGCTGTGAACGCTTGCGTAATCTCAGCAATCAGCTTGTCGTCAAAGGCATTATGCACCTCCGGGCGATTGAGCCGCACATCGGCGATGCCACGCTTGTCAATCTCCAGTGTCAGCAGGGAAGTGCTCATATTACATCCTGAACACGCCGAACTTGGTGTCTTGTATCGGGGCGTTGAGGCTGGCGGCCAGAGCCAGTCCCAGCACGTCGCGCGTGGTCGCGGGATCGATAATACCGTCATCCCAGATGCGGCCAGTGGAATAATACGCGCTGCTTTCACGCAGATATTTATTGATGATGGGCGCGCGGAACATTTCGAGTTCCTTCCCCTTTAGTGTCTTGCCTTCTTTTTCCAGCGCGTCCTGGCGCACGCGGGTCAGCACGTCGGCAGCCTGTTCGCCGCCCATGACCGAGATTTTGGCGTTGGGCCACATCCACAGGAAACGCGGATCGTAAGCACGGCCGCACATGCCGTAATTCCCGGCGCCAAACGAGCCGCCGATGATGACGGTGAATTTCGGCACCTGCGCGTTGGATACGGCCATAACGAGTTTTGCGCCGTGCTTGGCGATGCCTTCGGCTTCGTATTTTTTGCCGACCATGAAACCGGTGATGTTCTGCAAAAACAGCAGCGGAATTTTGCGCTGGCAACAGAGTTCCACGAAATGCGTGGCCTTGGTGGCCGATTCAGAAAACAGGATGCCGTTATTGGCGATGATGCCGACAGGCACGCCGTGGATGGAGGCAAACCCACATACCACGGTGGTGCCGTAGCGTTTCTTGAATTCATGGAAGCGAGAGCCGTCAACGATGCGGGCGATAATCTCGCGCACGTCAAACGGCACGCGCGTCGATTCCTTGGGCAGGATGCCGTAAATATCTTCCGCCGGGTATAACGGTTCGTCATACGGCGTGGTATTGGCGGGCGTATGTTTCCAGTTGAGATGCTCGACAATGCCGCGCACGGTGGCGAGCGCCTGTTCTTCATTCTCGGCATAATGATCGGCCACGCCCGACTGCATGGTGTGCACTTCCGCGCCGCCTAATTCTTCAGCGGTAACATTCTCGCCGGTAGCGGCCCTGACGAGCGGCGGACCGGCGAGGAAAATGGTGCCGTTGCCTTTGACGATCACGCTTTCATCGCACATGGCGGGAACATACGCGCCGCCTGCGGTGCATGAGCCGACGACCGCAGCGATCTGCGGAATACCGGCTGCCGACATGCGCGCCTGATTATAGAAGATACGGCCGAAATGGTCGCGGTCGGGGAATACTTCATCCTGTAACGGCAGGAACGCGCCGCCGGAATCGACGAGATAGATACAGGGCAGATTATTTTGCAGCGCGATATCCTGCGCGCGCAGATGTTTTTTGACTGTCATTGGGAAATAGGTGCCGCCCTTGACGGTGGCGTCATTAGCTACGAATAAACATTCGCGCCCATGCACGCGGCCAATGCCGGTGACCATGCCCGCTGACGGCACGCCGCCTTCGTCTTCATACATGCCCCATGCGGCGAGTGCAGAGAGTTCAAGGAACGGCGAACCCTGATCGAGAATGCGGGCAATGCGTTCGCGGGGGAGTAATTTCCCACGGGAGTGATGGCGTTCAACCATTTTTTTGCCGCCGCCTTCCGCCACCTGCGCGAGGTGTTTTTTCAGCTCATCCGCAAGCGAACGATGATAGCTGGCGTTTTCCTGAAAGGCTTTCGCCTGTGCATCCGTGTTACTTGAAAGTGGCAGCATAGGGGTCTCTGTGATTCTGCTCTGAAGTGGTTAATGCTTACATGAGGTTGGTAGCGAGGTCAATTGTCACTCTGTCGAACAACCGATAGCCCTCGATACAATCAGGCGCTGGATTTCCGAGGTGCCTTCGCCGATGCGAAGCAGGCGGTGATCGCGCCAGAAACGCTCGACGTCATACTCTTCCATCAGCCCATACCCGCCGTGGATCTGCACGGCCATATCGCTGACCTCCCCGGCGATTTCCGAGGCGTAGAGCTTGGCCATCGCCGCTTCTTTGGTAAAGGGCTTGCCGTTATCGGCCATCCAGCAGACTTTCTGCAGATAGGTGCGCGCCAGCTCGATTTTCATGTGCATATCGGCCAGTGCGAAAGCGATCGACTGGAAGCCGGAAATAGGCTTGCCGAACTGGCGGCGTTCGTTGGCATAGGCCAGCGCTTTTTCATAGGCACCCTGCGCGCAACCGATACCCATGGCGGCAATGCCGATTTTGCCGCGATCAAGCGTGGCCAGCATCTGCTTGGAGCCATCACCTTGCTTGCCGAGCAGATTGGCGTCGGGAACGAACACGTCGTCGAAATAGACTTCGCATGTATCGGACGAGCGCCACATGACCTTGCCGTGCATGGATTTAGCGGTGAAGCCTTTGGTCCCGTTTTCTACGATGAAGCAGGAAAGTTCCGGCTTGCCTTCGCCTTTGGAGCCGGTGACGGCCTGCACGGTGATACCCGCGTTCATGCGGTTGGCGTTAGTGATGAAGATTTTAGCGCCGTTGATGTTCCAGCCGCCATCGACTTTCTTCGCAACGGTCTTGCTGCCGCGTGAATCGGAACCTGCGCCGGGTTCAGTGAGGCCGAAGGCCCAGAGTTTTTCGCCGGTGCAGAGTTGCGGAATGTATTTTTTACGTTGCGCTTCATTGCCGAAATAATAAAGCGGACTGATGCCGAGTGAATTATGGGCGGTGATGGTGGCGGCCTGCGAGCCGTCAACACGGGAAATTTCCTCGCACGCGACCGCATAGGCCAGATAATCCATGCCGTGTCCGCCGTATGTTTCCGGCACAATGATGCCGAACAATCCAAGCTGGCCCATCTTGCGGGTCAGGTCTTCGGAGAATTGTTCTTTTTTATCCAGTTCGCGGATGACCGGTGCGATTTCGCCTTCGGCGAATTTACGCACGGAGTCGCGCAGCATCTGGTGGGTTTCCGGCAGGTCAAAATGCATAGAGTCAGCCTTGCTGTGATGGGTTTCTTCTTTGAGGTTACGCTGTTTCATGTTCTTAAATCCCCGTTCCCCGTACATTTTTGCCACGATAATAGCCATCCTGACCATTTATGCAATTGCAGTGTCGATGTATGGATTTTCTTATTATTAATGATTGGGTTAACACTCCTGTTTGTCGGCTGTTTAGAATTGGTATATGGATAGGGTATGGATAACGTTTTTGTCATCATCCCGGCCTATAATGAAGCCAGTGCGGTGGGCGCGGTGGTTGAAGGCGTGCGGGCGCAGGGCTACCGCGTTGTGGTGGTGGATGACGCTTCGCGCGATGCGACGGCGCAGATTGCCAAGCAGTCCGGTGCGCATGTGGTGTCGCACCCGGTGAATCTCGGGCAGGGGGCAGCTTTGCAGACGGGTATCGATTATGCGTTGGCCTATAATGCCACGCAGCTGGTGACGTTCGATGCCGATGGCCAGCATCAGGCGTCCGACATTGCATTATTGATGTCAGCCTTACATTCCTGCAAGGCTGACATCGCGCTCGGTTCGCGTTTTTCAGGTAGTGCGGTAGGTATGGATACGCGCCGCCGCGCCCTGCTGAAACTGTCAGCCCTGTTCAGCCGCGTGATGACCGGCACTTATATATCTGACACACAGAACGGCCTGCGCGCCATGACGGCGGGGGCGGCGCGGCGTATCCGTATTCGCCAGAACCGTTTTGCCCATGCGCTGGAAATTATCGCGCAGGTATCGCAAATGAAACTGATCTATGTGGAAGTGCCTGTTACTATTGTTTACACGGCATATTCGCGCAGTAAAGGCCAGTCCCTATGGTCGAGTGCAGGCATCATGATTGATTTATGGCTGGCGAGGATGCGGCAATGGTAATCCAGATTCTGCTGGTGGGCGCTCTTTTAGTTACTATGGCCTATGCGCTGCGCCAAAAATCGCGCGCGCCGCTGGTGAGCATGGCGGCGATTATTTTCGGGTTGCTCGGTATTGCCTGCGTGCTGATGCCCGATATGACAACGGAAGTGGCGCATATGCTTGGCGTCGGTCGCGGCGCCGATTTACTACTCTACTGCTTCATCATGATCGGAATGCTGACGGTCTTGAATCTCCATCTGCGCCTTTTGCACTCGCAGGAAATGCTGACCGGCGTGGCGCGCGAATTTGCGATTTTCAGGACACAGATGTCCGAAGGCGACCACAAGGATACGGATTAGCTGACGATGTTGTTATCGGGAGCTCTGTCCTGCTGGGCAGCGGTCTCCCATTCGCCCGCTACGCGGTTCCTGCGCGCAAACATGGAAAGCCCATCGCGCACGCTATCACTGGCGCTGGCTTTGGTAACCAGGGCCTTATAGGTTTTATCGAGATGCGCCGCGACCTTTTGGAAGGCCTCCGGGTTTACTTCCGCCTCGTTCAGGCCGCCGCCCGTGTAGAATTTCACTTCGTCGCCTGCGCTGATGACATTGTTGATGGCCGTCACCATCATCGGGTGCGAAGGTATGGTGCCGCGTTCCCATGAGCTCATCTGGCTTTCGCCCTTGAAGGGTGTAAAAGGTAGACCGTACTGGTCCTGAAGGCGTAAATATTCTGTTTGCACTTTCTGATACAGCGTATCCTGTTTCATATTGCCGAGCGTTTCTTCGCGCCAGAGTTTGAGTGCCTCGCCGAAATTCTTTTTGCGGATGGCGATAACATGTGAGGCATCCTGCGCCAGCTCATCGAAGGCGGCGGCATTATCAAGTTCGAGCGCCTTATAGATGCGGTTCATCATGCCTGACGGCAACGGCGTCTTGCGTTCACCGAGTTCTATCCCTGCGATCGTGCCCATCGGAATGGCAGGATCGAGAACGCTGATATCTGCCTGGGTTATGCCGAGGATTTCACGCACGTCTTTCAGTTTTTCTCCGAAGCGCGCGACCGAAAGGCTGGGCGAACTTACGGTCTTATCCGGGAATCTGGGGTGCGTGACTTTCAGGCGGGTAGCAGTGGCATACATATCGGCTTCCGCCGTGGGGCCGTCAAATCCGAATATGGCGGCAATGGCTTCCGCATCCGGTTTGGTCGGAACGGCTGATCCCATTTCACAGCGTTTCAGGTGCCCGTCTGAAATGGGATGCCCGGCATCGTCCAGCGCTTCCGCAAGGCGTTTGAACGACCAGACGGGTTCGAATCGCCCGCCTTCGGCGGGAGGCATGGAAAGTGTGGCATGCTCATTATCGTAATAGCGCAGGATAAACATGGCTTTGGGAAATTCGCTTTTACGCGCGGCTATTTTCCGGGACGCTTCCCGTCCTTCACGGTAGAGTTTTTCAACCGAAGCGTCGCTGCCGTCATATCCCAGCTTGCCGATGATTTCCTTGAAGCGGTTTTCCACCGGATCGAGCGTGCCGTTATTGATGGCGGCACCTTCCACGGCACCCGTAAAACTTTGCTGGGCTACCCGGTCGTCGCGTTCGCTGCGTACGGCCAGCAGCAACTGCGATAAGGGCAGGGGTTCTTCATCAGAAAACAACCGGCGGGCAATCGGCTCTAAAATTTCCGAAGCGGTTTTTTCATTTGGCGGGAATCCTTCAAGCGTGCGGAAGTCATCGCGGTCTTTTCCTTCGACCATCAGGTCCAGCAGCATTTCCGCTTTGGTATGGCTGATAGTGACGCGGCCTAATTCATAATCGCTGTAGGTCCCGAAGGTGATGCCCAGAATGCTGGCAACGCCTTCCTGTCCGAACGCGGAGTCTTTCGTCTGCAATTCGAGGCGGCGTTTTTTGATCGCCTGCATGAAAGCAGTGGGTTTGGGTACGCGTTTATGCGGCTTTGCAGTCTCGGTCATACACTATCACCTTTTGGGAGCATAATTATTACCCTAATTATGGCCCACGCTGCGTGATGATTCGGTTAAGATTGCTAACTTTATGAATTACTTGAATTCCAGCGGTGCGCGATAGCCGTTTTTGAGCATGGGGAGTATGTTATCAAAGCTGAGCTGGAGGGCGATATGGACGAGCGATACCATGGCATAGCCCGCCAGTAATACTACGCCGAGTCGGTAGAGCATTGTATGCGTGGACTGGAATTGCTCAAGCAGGCTCAGATAGCCAATCAGGAAAAAAATAATCACCGGATACATATGGCGGGCGTCGGCCCATGGTACAAAGCCGTTGAAGTACATCCGTACCCATGCCATGCCGATGAGGCTGAGGCCGATATGCACGGCGTAAAATCCCGTCCATCCCAGCGGCTTTTTCTGCACATAAGTACGTGCCAGCGTTGCGCTGATAAAATAGGTCCACAGGCACATCATGAGAAAATTGAGGACATGGGCATGGTCAAAACCATTCCACCGATATTCGCCGAAAGACAGGCTCCGGATAAAGATGTTCCAGAACAGATCGTCCCTTCCGAATATGTCATAGACATACGGGTAGGCCATCAGGGCTTCCGGGTCGAACTCAATCAGCGCTGGCGTAAAATGAAAATTGGAAGTGGCGCCGCTTTTGCCTTCAAAGATGGTGGTATTGCCATACGAAAACGCATTATAGACATTGCGGCCCAGCCCGAGCGACAGGGCCAGTGCCAGCAACAAAAGCGCAGTGCGCAGCGGTTTCAGGGGAATAGGGCGCAGCGCCGCCCAGAGTTGTCCCGGCCAGTGCAGCATGTTTCTGCCGTGACAATATTTACCTGCCAGCAATAATCCAAAAATCATCGGAAGCAGCAACGCGCTGTTCTTGATTGCGCATCCGAACGCCACCCATAGGAGCGTGTAGCGCAGTTCGCCGGTGCGCTCTTCCTTATACCAGCGCATGAAATGGTAGCTGCTTCCGGCAAAAGCGAGATAGAGCGGTATGTCGTTGCCGATGCGGAAGCTGTGCAACAAGTTGGCCGGCCATGCCAGCAAGGCGATGATGCCCAGCCATATCAGGAAAGGAGAGGTGAGGGTGTAGCGCAGGCTGGCGATGCCGTAGAGCAGGAATAGCGAGAAGCAGAAATAGTTGAGGCTGGCGATCGACAGCAGCACCTTATCCATCTGCTGCAGATGGAAGGCGGCGCTGAAGATAAGTCCTGTCACCAGATAGTATAACGGCGGCTGATGCGCTTCACTGCCAAGCGTGATGGGTTGGAACGCAAAATTGAAATACCGGCCGTAATAACGGATCGTATCCAGATGCGAGTATATGTCGTAAGTATAATTCTGCGGTTGCTGCTGGAGCAGAAAAATACATTGAATTGTGGCCGACAGCCAGCCAAGCGCGCAGAGTAGCGGCTGGTCGCGTAAATAGCGGTAATAGAGTGCCAATGTTCCAAAAAAAGCAAATGACACAAGAGTATAGCATAGCTGTAGCAGGTCGGGATATAATGCCCAGAAACACAATGCCGCGCCTGCAATCAGGCTAAAGCCAAGGAAACGCAAGGGTGTGCCGCGCAGGTTCAGAAAATTTCTGTTGGGGGCATTCGGGACGTGGACTTGGTCGGCCTGCATTTTGCCTCTGGGAATATAACCTATTATGCGTTATATACATAACGGATAGCCTGTGCCAGAAAATCTGCTATTGCGTATTTTTTAGGCAGCACAAGGGTGCAAATAATTAATTATTTATTAAAGATAATGGAATTTTACCAGCATTTATTTACCAGTTGGTAACGCTATTCTGGTACAAATAAAGGCAATTCCAGCCACTGAAATTTTCGTGGAACTCACAAGGGCTTAAGATGAACAGATTTACCTATACTATGGCAGCATTATTTCTGGCGATCACGGCAGTGGCGACCGATGGCGCATATCATATTGCCTATGCCGCGGAAGACGAAAAAGCACCGACCATCGACTCGTTGCAAGATACCAAACTGCATTCGCGTACGGAGTTTGTAAACGGCATGGCGCAGATGACGCTGGCCATTTTACAAGACCCCCAAAAACCCTACGGTGAACGCCGCGTGTTGTTGCGCCGCGCATTCGCCACAGTGGTGGATATTGACTGGATTGCTCGTTTTGTACTGGGCAGGGCCTGGAATATGGCGTCGACCGAAGAGCAGGAGAAATATGTAGACCTCTACCGCGCCTATCTCACCGAGACCTATGTGTCCAACTTTGGCGAGAATCAGGAACACCGCATACGCGATATCAGCATCGTCGGCATTCAGGATGCAGAAGACACGGATTTTCTAGTCAACACCACGATGAAGCTGGCTAACGCTGATGATGTTAAGGTGGCGTACCGCGTGAGCGACCATGACGGTAAATACAAGATTGTTGATATCGTCATCGAAAATGTGAGTCTCCTGACAATGCACCGTGCGGAGTTGGCGCAGCTGGCGCTATCACAGGGTGTTAGCGGCGTTATCACGAAGCTTGAAACCACCGTCCGCGATTACGATCACGCGATGTTAAAACTTTCCATGCAGTAATTCCGCACCGGCAGTAATTCCACACCGGGGCGCGAATACGATTAATATATTGAGATGAAACCCTGAAAATGCTACATCTCCACCAGCGCACATAAACCAGAGGCCGCATCGTGAGTAAAACAGGGTCACCAACTCCTATCGTGCCGAACATGCTGTCCCTGCAGCAGGGGTATCTTGACCATCTCAAGTCGGTATTTCCAGAAATCATCCAGCTAAAAAATTCCCTGACCAAAACGCCGCCGGAACTTGGCAACGTGGCGCGCCTCGCCAGCCTGGTGCATACGTTATGCGGGCTGGGAACCACCGTCGGCTTGCCTGCTATCAGCGAAAGCGGCCGCGTGCTTGAGAACGCCCTCAATCCGCTGACCGAGAAAACGGAAATTACCGAAGAACATGTGCAGCAATTAAGCGTATTACAGCAGATGGACGCGTTTGAAAAAGCCTGCCATCAGGCCATCATAAGTGAAACACAGAGCAGTGGAACCGATATGAAATTACCTCCGGCACCTACAGAGCAATTGAATAAAACGGTCTGTATTCTGGCCAAAGCCAATCGCTCTTTGCACGATCTCGACAAGCAGCTTCGCCATTTCGGCTACACCGTTACCTGCACGGAAGATGTGGGCCTATTCAAAAACGCCATTCTCAGCACGCCGCCGCATGTACTCATCGTGTATAGCGACTTATCGGAACAGGACATCTTCACCTTGCGGCAGTTACCGCGCGAAGGCACCAACCTGCAATCGCCGCCGCAGCTCATCATCATTTCCAATCGTGACGATTTTGAAACGCGCTTAGCGGCAGTACGGCTGGGCGCGAACGGCTTTTTCACCGAAAATGCCGACGTCATCCAGATCATCGACAAGATTGAACAGCTCGTGGCCAAGTATGCGGCGCTGTCGACCTATCATGTGCTGATTGTCGATGACGATGAAATTCAGGTGAAGTTCTACACGCATGTGCTGGAAAGCGCCGGCATCGTGACTACGGTGGTATCGGAGCCGCATGAGGCACTGCGGGTCATTGCCGAGCAGGCGGTCGATCTGGTGCTGATGGATTTCATCATGCCGCACTGTAACGGGCAGGAGCTCGCCACCATCATCCGCCAGCACGAAAAATATGTCAGCCTGCCGATTATTTTCCTGTCGGCGCGCGACGATATCGAGGCGTTGCTGATCAATACCGGCCTCGGCATTGACGACTTCCTCGTGAAGCCGGTGATGAGCGAACAACTCGTGTCGGTGGTGCGCTCGCGCGCGCAGCGTTCCGCCGAGCTGCAGGTGCTGATGGCGCGCGACAGTTTCACCGGGCTGCTCAACCATGTGCATTTTATGGACATGCTGTCGATGGAGCTGGGTCAGGTAAAGCGTTACAAAACCAGTACCGCCTATGTCATCATCGACATCGACCATTTCAAGAACATCAACGACACCTACGGCCACATTGCCGGTGACCATGTAATCAAGGGCCTTGCGCGCATGTTGCAGCAGCGCCTGCGCCGCAGTGATATCATTGGCCGTTGCGGCGGTGAGGAGTTCGGCATCATCATGCCCGATTGTACGCAGGAAAATGCCTGCCTGATTATTGAATCGATGCGCCTGCAGTTCGGCGATCTCGCCTTCAAGGTCGATCAGCATAACATTCAGGTGACGTTCAGCGCCGGTCTCGCCACGCTCAATGCTTACGATAATATCGATGACCTGATCAAAGCCGCCGACAAGGCGCTGTATCAGGCCAAGCATCAGGGCCGCAATCGCTTAGTCGTAGTCTAGCCGTAGTGTTATCAGGCTCCGCGGGCGGGCTTATTTGCCTTGTGCGTATCGCAGTCATGATGACCGTTATCACCCGCATGGCCATTGCGCTGGTGTGACGTGCTCTGTGACAAGGCCCCACGCCATTTCACGCCATCGGTTGACGATGCGCCATCCTCTATGACCGGTATGGCGGCAGGCGGTGGGCACAAACCGTTTTTATGCAGCGACGACTGCACATGCGCCAGCAGCATGCGCACCTGATCGCGGTCGATTTTGAGCAGTTCCGGATCTTTGGTGGTCTGCGACACCGGCGAATAGCGATGGGCGTGCGGGTATAGCTGTTTGGACAGGCGATGGTTGGCGCCGGGAATCAGGATGACTTCGACATTATCGCCTCCGGCTTTTTTCAGCCGCAATGAATGATGCTTGCAGGTCACTTCGTCGGCGGTGCCATGCAGCAATATAACCGGCGCCTTGATCTTGGCGACGACGCTTTCCGCATCAAGCTGGATGCCCATGAGAGAAGAGGCGGGCATGAACGGATATTCCTCCTGCACGCGCTCCGGCAGGGACGAAAAGGCGGCAAAGCAGGTAACGGCGGCGACCTTCTGCTTGGGCACGTTATGGTAGCGGTCTCCCAGTTCGATTTCACGGGCGGCCTTCATGGCCACAGCGCTACCCAGCGATTCGCCGAACATGATGATATTGGCATCGGGGCCGAGTTCGGTGCGCAGCGCATTATACATGCTTTTGGCCGCCTTGACGAAAGTGCGTTCATTCATTTCCTGCTTGTGGCCTGCCATATCGAATTTGCTGCCTTTATAACCGGGATAGGCCACGATCATCACGCCGAACCCGGCATCGTTCATTTCCTTGAGGACAATGCGTCGCGCATCGATCGATCCGGCATTGCCGTGGCAATAGGCCAGCGTCGGAAATCCTGGTTTGGGCGGCGCGTACCATGCCAGCAACTGGCGGCCGACCGTATGTTCTCCGGTGGTTTTGTCTATTTCAGGAAGGCCGGTGTTCGGGTCGCGCTTGCCATAGGCAATGGGCCTGACCATAAAATTATCCAGCCCGTATTCGCGCGGGTGTTTGAGTTCTGCTGCCGTTTCGGCGCCGGGCAGAATGTAATCCGGTTCCAGCACGATCTGCTTCCACCATAAGGCGAAGACAGCAGGCACGACCAGCATATCCACCAGCATATTGGAAAGCGACCCGCGCTCCTGTGGTGCATGGTTTTCGCAACGCCCCTGGCGCGGCTTGGGTGCTGTTTCATCCTTGGGTGGGCGGCCTGCCAGCGTGTCGGACCAGATGCCAAAGTCCTCGCGCAGGCTGGTGCCGCGTCTTTCCCGCGAACGTGTCACGCTTTCGCGGGCGCTACGAATTTTATCAAAGAGCCCCATATCCGTCCCGTTATGCTTTGCACCGGTCGTTGGGGAGGCATCGTAATCCTGCCAGGTGCAGGGAGATACCGCAGAAAAAAGAAGATATTGTGACAATACCGGGGTATGGCGGAGCATTGCTTGCGTAAAAGGCGATTGCGTAATGACTGCAATATTGTTAGCTTCCCCAGATATTTAGAGGATTTCTGATGCATTACCTTATTACCGGCGGCTGCGGCTTTATCGGCACCTATCTGGTGAACAACCTGCTGGCCGCAGGGCATCGCCTGACCATTCTGGACGATTTATCCAACAGCAAGCGTGAGAATTGCCATGCCGGTGTGAAACTGGTGGTGGAAGACATCACCACGCCCGGCGTGCTGGACGATCTGGTGGCGGATATTGACGGTTGTTTTCATCTGGCGGCGATTGTGTCCGTGGTGCAATCCACCGAGTGGTGGCTGCGCACACATCAGGTAACGCTGGGCGGCACGGTGGCGCTGTTCGATGCGTTGGCGCGCCGCAAACGCAGAGTTCCCGTAGTCTATGCCTCATCGGCAGCGGTGTATGGCGATTGCGCCGATATCCCGCTTAGCGAATCTTCGCGCTGCACGCCGATCTCGGCCTATGGCGCCGATAAGCTGGCGTGCGAACTGCACGGGCGCATTGGCGTCGATATTCATGCCATCCCCAATATCGGCCTGCGCTTCTTCAATGTCTATGGTGCGGGGCAGGATCCATCGTCACCCTATGCCGGTGTCATTTCCATTTTTGCGAACCTGATGAAAAAGAACGCGCCCGTGACCGTCTATGGCGACGGCGAGCAGACGCGCGATTATGTGTATGTCGGCGATATTGTCGAGGGGATGTTACTCTCCATGCGCAAGCTGGAAGATAAATCGCTTACTCACGGTGTGTTCAATCTTGGCACCGGTGTGCAGACATCCGTCAACAGTTTGGCCAAAACCATCGCCGCCATCACCGGGACGGCATCCGCCGCCCAGCATGCGCCGTACCGCCCGAGCGAGGCGCGCGTGTCGGTAGCGTCGGTGGATATGAGCAAAAAAATATTGGGATTTACGGCAAGGACCCCGCTTAAGGACGGTCTGGAAAAGACGCTTACGTCGTTTTAATCACAATGTCCGATTCCAGCGTGCGCTGAACGGGGCATTTGGCGGCCACATCAATGAGCTTGCTGCGTTGCTCGCCGGTCAGCGCGTCGCCATGCAGGGTGATGTTTTTTTCAAACACATCGACCTTGCGCGGCTTGCCGCCCTCTTCGGCAGGCATATCCTGCTTGCTATGGGTCATATTGACTTCGACTTTTTCCAGCGGCCATTGCTGCCTTCTGGCATACCAGCGTATGGTCATTGCCGTGCATTCGCCGAGCGCTGCGGTGAGTAAGTCATACGGGTTTGGGCCGAGATTGCCGCCGCCTTTTTCTATCGGCTCATCGCCGGTGAAGGTATGGCCGGACACGCTGATGGTTACGGCATACACGCTTTCGCCGCTTTCTTCCACATGAGCAGTAATCATTTCAGAATCGGCCATAGACAGGCAGTATACACATAAACGCTAAGTTTACGAGCGGAACCAGCCGGGTTGCGATGCGCGCAGGTGCAGGAGCAGTTCTTCGGCATCGGTAAACTGGCGGTCGGGGTCCATCATGACCGCCTTGTCGGTGGACGCGCCTTCCGGGCCGTTCATCAGGCCGAAATGCACATTTTTGTCGCGTGCGATCAGGATGGCATCGCGCACGAACGTGCCACCACCGATGAACACTATATGCCCCTTGCGTTCGGCGACATAATTCACGAGTTGGTTGGGAACGGTGAATAAATTACCCGATAGCGGCAGCACATGGGTGAGGCCGGGCGTGAAGGAATGCGCAGTCTGGTCGGCCTGCACGGTGGCGCTGATCAGCGCGAAGGGTTCGCTCTTAGGGCTCCCCGCATTGTATTTTTGAATGGCGCGCGAGAGCAGCGACGTGATGCCCGCATCTTTCGGGCGCCCGATCAGGAAATACACTTTACGTGGATCAAGATGTTCCACCAGCATGTCGACGGCGGTATGAATCTGGCGCTTATGGCTGGCGGCGATCATGTTCCAGTAGCGCTCACCCGTTGCGCCCAGAATCAGCAGCGGCACCTTGCCGCGCGTCGCCGCTTCGATGGCTTCGGGTGTAAATGCAATGCCGTGCTGCCGCAGATGTTGCTCGAATGCTATCGTGCTGTTTCGGGTAATGGGTTGCGGTGCGGTAGGGATGCTTGCGAGCGCTGTGCAGGTGGTGGCTACCTGTTCGAGGAAATCGCGCGGGAGCTGCTTGTGCTTGGCGACAAAGCGTTTGTCCTCGCGCTGCATATGGTCGTTTTCGGATTGGATGACATAGGCGACGCGGTCCGGTTCCACCCCGGCGAACGATGCCGCGAACGATGCTGCCGTCCAGAGCTGGCGTGCGTCGGTCTGGTATAGCCCGCCGCCGTCGGAGCAGATGACGAACGGTATCCCCTTATTGAGGCAGCGCAGCATGTCGAGCTCTTCGGCGGTGTCGATATTATTGAGCGCCATATTGGAATCGGGGTTGAACTCGATCATCACCAGCTTGTCCTGCGCCAGCGTTTCGGCAATCGAGATGGCGTCGTCGTCCAGCCCGTGCGCGGCATGGCCGATGCGCACGCGCATGCGGTATTTTTCGGCAAGGCGCAGCGACTCTTTAACATTGGTCAGGTTCTTGCGGTTTTCCCCGGCATGGATGCGCAGCGTGAATTCCGGGTCATGCTGGTGCGCCCATTCGGCAATCGACTGGATATAGGGTTCGAGATCGATGATTTTATTATCCTCGAATCCCATGAAATCGATGCCGACAATGTAGGGGCTGGCGCCCATCAGTTTCAGTTTTTCCACCTCGCGCGCAAGCATGCCCGGCGGCAGGTTGCGCGGAATACCGGCGAGGAAACGGAGTTTAACGCCGGTCACGCGCTCGATGCGCGGCAGGGCTTCATGCAGGAAGCTGATATGCTGCGGTGTCAGGAACGAGGTCGATACGGCGGTGATTTCGGCATAGACGATGCCCTGACGCTGATATTCCTCGGCCACTTTGAGCCACAGATCATACGCGGCGTCGGGATGCTTGGTGATCGGGTAGCGGTAGCGGTACACCGTCTGCTCAAGATCGCCGAACGTCATCTGGCGATCGGGCGGAATGGCGAGTGCTGCTTTGAGTTTCTCGCGTTCGCTTTCCTCCAGTGCGTTGACGGAAATGGCCGATTCATTCTTGGGAATGGCATCCGGATTGCCGCCATCGGTGGGCGGGAAAAAGAAGCGCTTGGTCGAGCCGATATTATTTTTGTCATAGCTGATAGCCAGCAGGTCGAGCAGGCGGGTGGGGTAGGCGATGTTATGGCCCAT
>Ga0163144_10001431_pt1 | contig 56414 bp, 49 predicted proteins | sample OliLak19BULKMAT1_FD_123175 | JGI IMG/M metagenome (GOLD analysis project Ga0163144, IMG submission 123175) | Freshwater microbial mat bacterial communities from Lake Vanda, McMurdo Dry Valleys, Antarctica - Oligotrophic Lake LV.19.BULKMAT1 | ecosystem: Environmental > Aquatic > Freshwater >... | reverse complement strand
TGGCGGCGCTCATCAACTACAAGTGGGAGATCGCCGTCGGCGACATCACGCTCTCCCTCCACGAGTTTGAGGTGCTCGCCGCCAAGCGCACCCCGCTGGTCCGGATCAACGGCCGCTGGGTAGAGATCCGCCCCGAGGACGTGCACGCGGCCATCAAGTTCATCCGCGAGAACCCGGGCGGCAAGATCAAGCTCGCCGAGGCCATGAAGCTTGCTTATGGGTCAGACCTGAAGCAGACGGGCATCCCGGTCGTGGGCCTCGAGGCCAGCGGCTGGCTCTCGGCCTTCCTCAACAGCGAATCTTCCTCGCGCCAGCTCGTGCAGATCGAGCCGCCCAAGTCCTTCCACGGCACGCTGCGCCCCTACCAGGGCCGGGGCGTCTCGTGGATGTGGTTCCAGGAGCAGTTGGGCTTTGGTGTCTGCCTGGCCGACGACATGGGCCTGGGCAAGACCATCCAACTCCTGGCGCTGATGGCCTATGAGCGCGAAACCGCCGTCTCCATCCACGAGCACGATCAGGCCACCGCGGCAGCGCTCGCGCTGGCATCCCCGGACGTGCCCCCGCCCGAAGCGGCCCCGGTTGATCCAGAGGCCCCGCTCCCCGGGCGCGTCCTGCCCACGCTGCTGCTGGTTCCCATGTCGGTCGTGGGAAACTGGATGCACGAGACCAAGCGGTTCTGCCCCGAGCTCAAGCTGCTGGTGCACCACGGCATCGAGCGCAAGCTCGGCGATGCGTTCGTCGAAGCCGTCTCGAAGAGCGACCTGATCGTGACGACTTACGCCCTCGCCCATCGCGACCGCGACCTGCTCAACCGGGTGAAGTGGGGGCGGGTGGTCCTGGATGAGGCCCAGTACATCAAGAACCCCGCCGCCAAGCAGAGCCAAGCCGTCCGCAGCTTCAACGCCGAGCGCCGCGTCGCCCTCACCGGCACTCCCGTTGAAAACCGGCTCACCGAACTGTGGTCGATCATGGACTTCCTCAACCCCGGTTACCTGGGCTCCGCGGGCTCCTTCCGCAACCGTTTCGCCGTTCCCATCGAGCGCTACCACGACCGCCCCCGGGCCGAGCAACTCCGCGGCCTGATCCGCCCCTTTGTCCTCCGCCGCCTCAAGAGCGACCCCACCGTCGTCGCCGACCTGCCCGCCAAGGTCGAGGGCAAGGAGTACAGCCACCTCACCAGCGAGCAGGCCTCGATGTACGAGACCTGCGTCAAGCGAATGCTCACCGAGGTCGATGAGGCCGAGGGCATGCAGCGCCGCGGCTTGGTCCTCTCCGCGCTCATCCGGCTCAAGCAGATCTGCAACCATCCCTCGCTGATCCTCAAGGACCACGATGAGCACTCGATCCACCCCGCCGAGCCCAGCCGCTCCGGCAAGTGCATCCGCATCCTGGAAATGCTCGATGAGGTCATCGCCGAGGGGGACCAGGCCCTGGTCTTCACGCAGTTCCGGCAGATGGGCAAGCTGCTGGACTCCATGATCCGCCACCGCTTCGGGCGCGATGTGCTCTTCATACACGGCGGCTCCACCCAGCCCCAGCGCCAGGCCATGATCGACCGATTCCAGAAGGCCGACGGCACCACCCCCGTTCTGCTCCTGAGCCTGCGCGCGGGCGGCGTAGGCCTCAACCTCACCGCCGCGACCCACGTCTTCCACTTTGACCGCTGGTGGAACCCCGCCGTCGAGAACCAGGCCACCGACCGCGCCTACCGCATCGGCCAGACGCGCACCGTGCAGGTCCACAAGTTCGTCGTCCGCGGCACGCTCGAAGAACGAATCGATCAGATGATCGAGAGCAAGACTGAACTTGCTCAGAACATCATCGGGGCGGGCGAGCAGTGGCTGAGCGAACTGAACACCGAACAGCTGCGCGACATCCTGACGCTGCGGAATGACGCGGTGGATGATGAGGCCTGAAGACCCTGTGCCGGGACGCTGATCTGCGAGGTCTCCTCATGTCTTGCGCGCAGCGGACGGCGGGAACATCGCGATATGCAGCAAGAAAAGCACGCCGTTCGTCGCCAACAGTGAGGACTTGTGCCGGCGCAAGAACGAGAGCACGGGAACGTCCCGTTGCCCATGACACCCGCACCCGACTGCCGCGAGTCGATCGCGTGGCACGAAGGCAAGGTAGGTGGAAAAGGTCAAGAAGTAGTACCGTCAGCCCCGAAATCAGGAGGCATTGGAGGCGACGGCGCGAAGTGGTGCTGCACACGGCGACCACCGCAACGCCGAGCGAGCATTCAACGAAAGCAATAGCGAACGACATCCAGAAGGGGACCACCGGAAGCACGCCGTGAGCATCGACGACGGCCAAGAATCCACGTGGATCAAGGGCCTTGGATACACCGGCGGTTACCCACACCACGCCGACGATGCCGCCCGAAACCCGCTGAACTCCGGCCCGGAGGCGAGAGCCAGATGAACGGGTGTGGACGAGCGACCCTGTCATGCGGACCGTCGATTCAGCAACCGTCGCAGCCCCATCCCTCCCGCCAAGCACAACGCCACCAATCCTAGCCCCAGGACCGCTCGGCTCGGCGACAGACCGGAGGACGCAGGGCGCATGCCGCCGGGAACGACCTCTGGCGGCGGAAGGGCCTGTGCTACTTGGGAAGATTGTCGATTAAACTTGGCGGTGGCGGCCTCGTCAACAGTTCCATCAGGACGCACGACATCCTGTGTGATTCGATTCACGGCCCGCGGTGCCAGCAAAGACCACTGGAACTGTTCGGGTGAAACATCGAGGGCGACTCGAATGCTGTCGAAGACAATCATGTCACCTTGGCGAGACGTTGCAGGGTGTTGGCTGGAGTCTTCGTAACGCACAATCTGCCGCTTCGGGTGGCGCGCGGGGAACCAAGAGCCCTCGAGCCATTCGCTCCACTTCCAGTGCGCAGTGAGGGTTTTATTTCTGGTAGCGTGCGCTTCCAGAATTTCTCCGGTGCTCGGATCGATCCTGATAGCCACCCCAACATCGTCGGCTCGGAGCCACGCTTGGCCCGACGAGGTCTCGGCTCTGGTGGCTGTACTCCGCCCGAGTTCCCCGATGAGGTGCCGAGCCAACTCAAAAAATGCCAGACTGGCCCGCTCAAGTTCCGCACCGGAAGACGGACCGAGTGGGCGCATCATCGCGCGCCTTTGTCCCACGAAGTCGATCGTGCCTGTCGCTGCCGGCGACCAGACAGCCACCGACGTGGCCCCATCGGGCGGCCCGCCCATCATGAGGTTGTGTGTTTCGAGGCGAAGCGAGCCCCGGCCGTCGCACAGCAGTCGGCAATGCCGGAGATCAAAGAGTTCGGCGCCACTCTCGGGATGTTGAAGGGCGGAGACGCCGGGGATCTTTCGAGTCGAAGCAATGACTTCGGCGGGAGTATCCGGCGCAAACTGGCCAGCCTCCCGATATCGAATCTCGAAGGTCGCTTCACGGGAATAGGCACTGGTGACAAGTTCCAACCACGCCGATGCTTGTCCGGGGTGTTCAGCAACGGGCTGATGGGCGAAGGATGATCCAATCGGCGAAATGAACAGCCCAGCGAACAAGAGCATGACCGCCGCCACCAACGGTCGGGGTACGACTATCTCCAATCCACAATCGTGGCGCGCCGGAGTTATGACTCGCCGCCACCGCCAGCGCATGCGCCACTCCCTACGCCGCACGTTGCGTTGACCGAGTGATGACCACTGGAACCCCAGCATCCAAACGTCCCATCAGGATTGGCAGTCCATGTGCCCTGCTGACAGGTAATCGTCGCCAACTGAGACTGACAGTTCTGAAACGTATCCCCATCTTCGCACGTGCTGGCGCCGGAGCCGCAGGCGTTGTAGCACGGATCGCCCGGGCTTCCACCGGGAATCGCGTTGTACGGCACGATGTCAAAGCACACGGGAATCGGGGTGCTGTTCTGCGCCACAACCATTGTGGCGAGTCCTGTGAAAGTCGCGACGGCGAGGTATGACGCGAAAGACCTTTGCCTGCTTTTCATGCCCGGGCTCCCATGGCCCCAGGGCTTGGCCCCAGGGCTTGGCCCCAGGGCTTGCGGTTTTCGGCGTCTCCGCTACGTTAACGGTCCGCCGAGCGATTCACAACTAGAATCTACTGGCGCGCCGCCTCCAAGTCAAGTGGAAAGAGGAAAGGGGCCGGAGATGAGAAACACCCCATGCCAGTCCAAGTCTGACGGCCGCTCCGAGCACCGAATGGCCGGCTTCTCGATGGTCGAACTTCTGGTGGTCATAGGGGTCGTTGCCATCCTTATGTCGTTTGTCCTTCCCGCCCTTGGCGGCGCTCGTATGTCGTCGCGTCGAGTTGTTTGGCTCTCCAACGCTCGGCAGATCGGAATCGCGGTGATGGAGTATGCGACCACCAACCGCGAGTATCCCCCGGTGTTTTACCCACCGGTGCCGGCCATATACCCGGGGGACGAACCATTCGAGCCCGTGATCGCGGGGAGACGTGGGCGCGGCTTTTGGTTTGACCATCAGGCGGACTACCACTTCGCCCTGTCGCCGGCGATGAATGCCAACGTGCTCCATGCGCTTCCGGGGCGCCAACACACGCCGGTGGTTATCGCCGGCGTTCCTACGCACGTAACCAGTGACTACTGGCTTACCGAGACGCTGTACGCCGAGCCAAGCTTCTGGGATCGTTTTACGCAGCGAGGGCCGGAGCAGTGGAAGCCACAACGGCTTGTCGATATCCGTTTTCCCAGCTCGAAGGGGCTGGTGTATCAGGTGTACGCGTACGGTCTACCAAAGCATTACTACATGCAGCAGATACCCCAGTTCGACGGCGAGGTTGGCGCGGTCGCGTGGGCCGATGCCAGTGCGGACAACGTCGTCCAATCCCAACTGCGGCCGGGTGAGCCGAACTTCTGGGACCACTATGCGTTGCCCCCAGCGACGTACTTGGATAACGGGTGGGCTATCCGTCGCACGAAACACGGCATCTTCGGGCGTGATCGTTGACCGAGGCGGCGGTTCGTGCCGGTGTCGGGTTGTGGAAGTGAACACGACGTTCACACGGATTGTCTCTCACTTTGATGACATTCGCTGGACACCCGCCAACTTGCCCCCAACGCTTGTCGTTGGCGCACAGCCCTCCGCGCCTTCGGCCAGCCTGCTCCCAATGGACTCACCAAACCTCCCCAGTTCGACCCAGCCCCCCGCACCCTTCCAGGGGCATCGCGGCCCACCCCTCCGCCCGGGCGGCACACCGCTCATCCGGCCCCCGCTGCTGCGCCCGCGCAAGGTCCGCGGTGGCGTCAAAGTCCCATCGGGAGAAGTGGGCGCGGGCAAGGCAGCCTGGGCCGCGCAGCGATGGCTCCGACTTGCAGAGGCTGCCGCGCCCGGGGTTGCGATGGTCGAAGGTCTTGAATATGCGCGCCTGGGTCAGACGCGGCGTATGAACGTGCTCCCCAGCAAGGTCGAGGCGGGCGTCCAGGGCCGGTCTGACCGTGCCTACGTGACCACCATCACGCTGCCCATCCTCACGACCGAGCAGTGGGACCAGGTCGTCCTGGCGATGTCAGAGGGCGCGATTTACGCCGCGAAACTACTCGCGGGTGAACTGCCTCCCAATATCGAGGACGTCTTTGTCCCGCTGGGCCACAAGCTGTTCCCAACGGAAACAGCGGAACTCGGCGTCTCGTGCACCTGCGGAGCGGGGCCGGGAGTGTGGTGCAAGCACGTCTGCTGCGTGGCCTACCTCGTTGCCCACCGGCTCGCATCCGAGCCCTTCCTCATGTTCTCCATGAGGGGCCTGGAGGGCTCCGAACTCATCGAGCGCCTCCGCCAGCGACGCACCATCGCCGGCGCGGTCGGCGGTTCAACCCCCGTGTATGTCCAACGGATTCCGGGATTGTCAGACGGGCAGACACACCCGCTCGAAGAGTCGTTGGCCCAGTTCTGGGAGTCTGGCCCGTCATTGACCGACCTGGACCTGCCCCTCGCCCCGCCCCAGGTCAGCCACCCCCTGCTCCGGCGACTAGGCACCAGCCCGTTCCAGACCGCCGCGTTCCCGCTGGTTGGGTTGCTGGCAAGCTGCTACGAGGTCATCAGCGAAGCCGCCCTCAGGACCGGCGAGTCTGGCGGTGCCTCTCCTGAGCCCGTCGAAGGGGCGTCTGACGAAGCAGATTCAGACGGCGAGCCACACGGGGAGCCAAAAACCGAGGAATTTCCCGAGGGCGATGACGAGGCCTGATCCTGCCAGTCCGCCCGCCAATCTGCCTTCCCGGGCCCGTTTGACTCACCAACCCGCATCTCTACACTTCTCCCCGTTCGTCAGGAGCCGGGTGCGACGGAGGCCTCACAATGGGCCGAGGCGCAACCAGGGGCGTTCCCATCGCGGCTGATGGATCGTCCAGCTCTGGCCCGTGTGCACCCGGTGGTGCCCTGGGCACTTCTTGCCGCGGCCCCCGCTTCCTGACTCGGCTGTACGCCGACGAGCGATGCGGACCGCGACCGACAGTGGTCCGTCAACGCTTCGCCAACGGGCTGTTCGATAAGCCCCGCGGCCACAGGAATGGAGGGTCAGTTCGGCCGGCTTTTTACTGGTCGATGGTGTAACGGTAGCACAGCAGATTTTGGTTCTGTTTGTCCAGGTTCGAATCCTGGTCGACCAGCTTCTGGTTTCAGCGGCCATGCCGCTCGAACCGGGGCCTCACCGCCACACCAGCGAACAACGCTCCGCCGAACGCCGCAACCATGCCGGCGTCCACCCACACCACTGGCCCCATCACTGGACCCATAACGGCTCCCGGCAAGCCCACCGCCATCATTCTCGGCGCCGGCAGGGGAACGCGCATGCGCTCCGACCTGCCCAAGGTCGTCTTTGAGGTCGGCGGCAGACCGATGATCTGCGCAGTGGTCGATGCCTGCCTTCAGGCCGGGTGCGGCAAGGTCGTGGTGGTGGTCGGGCACAAGCAGGAGTTGGTTCGTCAGGCCCTGGCCGGCTACCAGGTTGAGTTCGCCGTCCAGGCCGAGCAACTTGGCACCGGGCACGCCGTCTTGTCCACCGCGGAAAACCTCTCAGCGCACGCCGCCCGGCCGGGGCATGACACGCTGGTGCTCTGCGGCGATGGGCCGCTCATCCGGCCCGAGACCATCTCCAAGGTGCTGGAGAGGCACCGCTCGTCCCGGGCCGCGGCCACGCTCGCCACCGCCACCCTCGATAACCCCGATGGCTATGGACGCATCGTCCGCGATGCTGCCGGCCGGTTCGAGGCCATCGTGGAGCAGAAGAACTGTTCGCCCGAGCAACTGCGGATCAGAGAGGTCAACCCCAGTTACTACTGCTTCGATGCATCCGAGCTCTTCAGCGCTCTCCGCCTCTTGCAGCGAAACCCCGTCAGCGGCGAGTACTACGTGACCGACGTTCTCCAATCCCTGCTCGCGGGAGGCAGGCGCGTCGAGGTGATCCCGGCGGTGCCGCCCGAGGATGTGCTCTCGATCAACACGCCCGAGGACCTTGCCGTGGTCGACGCCATCTTCCGCGGTCGCGCACAACCCGGCCCTCGAGCGCACTCCAGCGAGCCCCGCACAGCAAAGGTGGTGAGCCCATGATCTCTTCCCCAAGCGGGCTCATGGTCTTCGCCGGCCGCTCGACCATGGCGCTCGCCAAGCGCGTGTGCAGTTACCTGGACCAGTCCGTGGGCCAGGCGCGGGTCACCGCCTTCCCCGACGGTGAAATCTTCGTCAAACTGGATGAGGACGTCCGCGGGCGCGACTGCTATGTGGTGCTCTCCACCTGCGAGCCCGTCAACGACAGCCTGATGGAACTCCTGATCTTCATCGACTGCCTGCGTCGCGCCAGCGCCGGGCGCATCTCGGTGGTCGTGCCGTACTTCGGGTACGCCCGCCAGGACCGCAAGGATGAGGGGCGCGTCCCCATCACCGCCAAACTGGTGGCCAACCTGATCACCGCCGCCGGCACCGACCGCGTGCTCGCCCTGGACCTGCACGCCGCCCAGATCCAGGGGTTCTTCGACCTGCCGGTCGATCACCTCTCCGCCACCCCCGTCTTCGTCGATTACTTCCTGAAGCACCGCAAGGAGTTGGGCGACCTCTGCCTGGTCAGCCCGGACGTCGGCAACGTCAAGGTGGCCGAGGGCATGGCCAACCTCCTGGGCGGCGACCTGGCGATCATCAACAAGCGCCGCCTCTCCGGCTCCACCGTCGTCACCGGCAACCTCATCGGCAGTGTCGCCGGTAAGACCGTTCTCATGTTCGACGACATGATCTCAACCGCGGGAACCGTGTGTGAGGCCGCCAAGGTCGTCATGGACAAGGGCGCCAAGGACGTGATCGCCGCGGCTACCCACCCCGTGCTCGTCGGCCCCGCCGTCGAGCGGCTCGTGAACAGCCCCATCAGCAAGGTCGTGGTGTGCAACACCATCCCCTTTGCCGACCGCTGCGCCCCGCTCATGCCCAAGATCGTCGAGCTTTGTGTGGGCTCGCTCCTGGGCCAGGCCATCCACCGCATCCACAACAACCAGTCCGTGAGCGCCCTGTTCAAGCACACGGCGGGAACCAAAAGGTAAATGGCAAAGCGCAAGTCAGGAAATCGCAAATCAGGACATCGGATTAGGACCCAGGACTTAGGACCTAGGACTTCCAAGACTCTCAGGACTTTCCACTCAGCACTCAGGACTCTTTGAAAGGGATCGCCATGCACGAGAAAGCACCACTCCTCACCGCCAAGATGCGCGAGCGCCTCGGTTCACGATACAGCAAGCGCGTACGCGACGCCGGCGGCCTCCCCGCCATCGTCTACGGGCACGGTGAGCAGCCCACCCCCGTATACCTCAACTCCCGCGATGCCCTCACCCACATCAAGGCCGGTGAGAAGGTCTTCCGCATGGAGGTCGAGAACGGCTTCAAGGACCAGGTTGTCCTCCTCAAGGACCTGCAGTTTGATTACCTGGGCACCCACATCATCCACGCCGACTTCGCCCGCGTCGATCTCAACGAACGCGTGAAGACCCGCGTCCCTATCCACCTTGTCGGCGAGGCCAAGGGGCTCAAGCAGGCCGGCGCCATCATGATGCACCCCACCGGCGAACTCGTGGTTGAGTGTCTCGTGCTCGAGATCCCCGACTACATCGAGGTCAGCATCACCGAGCTGGACGTCGGCCACGCCATCACCGCCGCCGATGTGAAGTTCCCCAGCGCCAGCATGAAGCTCGTCACCGATCCTCACGCCATGGTCGCCCAGATCATCATCCAGCAGGAAATCGTCGTGGGTGAAGCCGCCACCGCGGCCGCCGATGGCACCGAGCCCGAGGTTCTGACCGCCAAGAAGCCCGCCGATGGTGAGGCCCCGGCCGCCGCCGGCGGCAAGGACGCCAAGGGCAAGGATGCCGCCAAGCCCGCGGCAGGCGGTAAGGACGCGGCCAAGCCCGCCGCGGGGGCCAAGCCCGCCGCCGGCGCTAAGGACGCCAAGGCCGCACCGGCGGCCAAGGGCGGCGACAAGAAGAAGTAAGAGGGAAGGCATTAGGCACTGGGCATCGGGCATTGGGGCCCGTTGCAGAGGATCAAGTTGGGAGCATGAAACTGATCGTCGGATTAGGCAACCCCGGAACGCAGTACACCAAGACGCGGCACAACGCCGGGTTCATGGTGGCCGACCGCCTGCACGCAAAGCACGCCAAGGGCGAACCGGTGAAGGCCCGCTTCCAGGCCGCCAGCGTGGAGTTCACGCTGGCGGCCGAGCGCTGCCTGTTGCTCAAGCCGACGACCTTTATGAACCGCTCCGGCCAGAGCGTCGCCGAGGCCGTTCGATTCTTCAAGCTCGATCCAGCCCAGGACCTCATGGTGATCGTTGATGAGGTCTACCTGCCCGTTGGCTCTGTTCGTCTGCGGCCGGGCGGGGGCACCTCCGGCCACAATGGGCTGGCCAGCATCCAGGAGTTACTCGGGACCGATGCCTACCCGCGCCTGCGGATAGGCGTCGGCCTGCTCCCAAACGGCGGAAAGCCGCCCATGATCGACCAGGCAGACTACGTGCTCGGTCGATTCACGCCCGAGGAAGACCCGCTCCTGGACCCCGCGCTCGCCAAGGCCGTGGAAGCCGCCGAGCTCTTCATCACCAAGGGCCTCAACCCCGCCATGAACTTCGCCAATGCCGGGGCGCCCAAAGAGAAGCCTCCCCCCAAGACTCCACCCCCCACCCCTGAGTCAAAGGACCCAGGACTTAGGACCTAGGACCATCACTCAGGACTCAGAACTTTCAACTTTCCACTCCGCTTAAAAGGACTCCCATGGCCAAGGCAAAGCAGTTTTACAACTACGAAGCAATGTTCATCATCGGTCAGTCAGTCGCCGCCGACCTCGCCGGCGTCATCGAGCACCTCAAGGAAATCCTCGCCCGCGGCAACGCCGAGATCATCGCCATGCGCAAGTGGGATGAGCGGCGCCTGGCCTACGAGATCCGCGGTCAGAAGCGCGGCCTCTACATCCTGGTCTACTTCCGCGCCCCCGGCCCCGATGTGGCCCACATCGAGCGCGACTGCAACCTCTCGGAGAAAATCCTCCGCGCCCTGATCCTCCGCGCCGACCAGTTCACGCAGGATGAAATGCTCGCGGCCGACGCCCGTAAGGAACTCGACATCGAGGCCAAGCTCCGCGCCGAGAAGCCCGCGACACCGGTCCCCACCGCCGCGGCTGTCGCCGCCCCCGCTATGGCCGCCGCTGGCGACGAAGAGGATGCCGTGGAGGCCTGATTCCAGTCGGTTTTCCTTCCCGGAAGCCGGGCTGGAAATCGCGGTAGGATTTTGATAGGATTCGCCCGGTCACTCAAACGGAGGAACACCGCATGGCCTCGAGTCTCAACAAAGTAATGCTGATGGGCAACATCACCCGCGACATCGAACTCCGCCACACGGCGGGCAATCAGGCGGTGGCCACCATCGGTCTTGCGATGAACCGCAAGTGGAAGACCCCCGAGGGTGAGCAGCGCGAGGAAGTGATCTTCGTTGACTGCGACGCCTGGGGAAAGACCGCCGAGATGATCGCCCAGTACTTCGCCAAGGGCCGGCCCATCATGATCGAGGGCCGCCTGAAGCTCGACACCTGGCAGGACAAGGAGAGCGGCGCCAACCGCTCCAAGCTCAAGGTTGTCATCGAAAACTTTTACTTCGTCGATAGCAAGGCCGGAGCCGGCTCGGGCGGCGATGGCGGTGGCAACGGTGGCGGTGGTGGCGGTGGAGGTTGGCAGAGCAAGCCCGCTCAACCCCGTCAAGGGGCCGCGGAGGCCCCCAGGTCGGCGCCGGCCGCCGCGCCGATGGACGCTGAAGACATTCCGTTCTGAGGCGGAAGTCACGAAGTCACGACTTCTCAGTTCTCCGCTCCTAGAATCCCCTTCCCGTTGGGGCCTCCCTGGGCATTGTCGCCCGTGAGATGCTCCTAACTTCACCCCGCTCAAAGGCGGGATCAAGGACAGCCATATGCCAAAGACACTCAAACTCCTCCTGACCGAAAACGTCGACTCCCTCGGGATCGTCGGCGATGTGGTCAATGTCCGCACCGGCTACGCCCGCAACTTCCTGATGCCGCGCAACCTGGCGACCACCCCCAGCGACGAGAAGGTCAAGGAACTCGCCGCCAAGCGGGCCGACGCCGAGCGCCAGCTCGCCCACCTCCGCAAGCAGCGCGAAGAACTCATCGAGAAGATCAAGGGCATCGAGGTCACCCTGCAGCGCTCCTGCAACGACCAAGGCATCCTCTACGGCGCCATCACCCAGCAGGACGTCGCCACCGCCCTCAACGAGATGGGCCACGGCGTCAAGCCCCGCGATGTCCGCCTCGCCCAGACCATCAAGCGCATCGACGCCTACGACATCCACGTCAAGCTCGACTCCGACCTCGACGCCTCCGTCAAGCTCTGGGTCGTCGCCGACCGCGAACTGGACCTGGACAAGGAGCAGCCCGCCGCGGCCGCCTCCACTCAGGCCGCCCCGCAGCAGCAGGACTTGCTCGCCGCCGATGATGCCGCCAAGAAGGCCTCCAAGGGCGGCTGGGGCGCCCCCAAGGCAGCGGCCGAGGGCGACGCCGGCGACAAGAAGAAGCACGACAAGCACGAGAAGGCTGACAAGCACGACAAGCACGAGAAGTCAGACAAGGCCCCCAAGGCCGAGAAGTCCGACAAGCCCAAGAAGGGCAAGGATGAAGGCAAGAAGGGTAAGAAAGAGAAGGCCTGAACCAACCGCAACGCGAAAACCGGCAGCCCCTTGGCCGCCGGTTTTTTCTTGCGCTGGTTTTTTCTCTCCCCGGGTGTGCTCGCCCGAGCGCCCGCCAACGCGCCAGGTGGTCCTTACCGCCCGCCCTGGGCCTGGTTCAGCAGCATCGGCGGGTCAAACCGCACCACGACCTTGTTGCCAAGGGCAAAGTACTGGATGCTCCGCCCGAAACTCACGCGGAAGATCAGCGTCAGCCTCTGCGCCGGCCGGCTGCGGCTCAGCGAGGGCAGTTGGCTCAGGGCTTGGATGGGCTGGCCCGGCTCAAAGCTCACCTCGACCTTGGACTCATCCTGGTAGTAGTAGCCCACGGGCTGGTAGCGATCGCCGTTGGTGTCCACCAGCACCGGCGGCAGCACCTGCTCCGCCGTCGCCACCGACCGGCCCAGCAGGCTGGTCCGGGTGTTGGCGCTCACATCAACCTGCACCATGACCGTGTCGGGGCTGGTGATGAAGTTCTGAACCTGGAGGGCCCTGTCCAGCCCCTGGTTGCGGATGTCCTCAACGGTCGTGATCAACTTGCCGCTGATGATGATGTTCTTGTTGTTTTCCTCATCCAGTTCAAGCTGTCCGTGCTGGCCCTTCTGGATGACAAAGGGGAGGTTGGCCGACACCCGGATGCCGTCCGGCGCCGCCGCGTTGGGCCCCCTCTGGTTTTCAATGACCGTGGCGTCGGAGACGTCCAGCGGCCCCGCCGCGCCGGTTCCGCCGGTAGCCCCGGGCACAGCGCCGCCCACTCCAAAGCCGCTGGCAATGGCGCTGTCACGCTCGGCCCCGGAGCCGAACTTCATCCGCGCCGTGGCGGTCGATGGCTCGCTGATCTCGTGCCGCACACTCTTGACGTACAGGGCCAGGGGTGTGAAGTTGGGTGGGACGACAAACTCAAAGGCGAAGATCGCCTCCGCCCCGCCCCCGACCGATGCGATATACACATCCCGAGTGTCGTAACGCCAGCGTGCGATCCCCGGCGTGGCCGGGTCGGCCTGGGATGAAACCGCAACCGGGAAGAAGGTCTTGCGCTCGGTCTCATCGGTCGATTCACACACCAGGCGAATCTGCCCGGCGCCGATGGCCACTTTGCCTTCCTTCTCCATGGCCCCGGCCTTGAACGAGATGATGAACCCCTCGATATGCGAGCCGGGCGGGAAGGCATTGCCGTCGATGTCGGACACCGATTGCGGGCCACCCTGGCCCCAGCGATCGGTCAGGAGTTCATCCAGGCGGGCCTTGCCGCCCTCGCCCACCGTGAAGCGTCCCTGCACCGTAAAGTCGCTCGAGCGCGTGGTGTTGCGGGCCTTGCCATCGCCGTAGTTCATCCGCAGCGTCGCGCCCTCTTCGTGCAGGTCCGGGTGCCACCTGGCCAGCGGATCGGGCGTGCGGAACGCCCGCTCCGAGAGCGATCCGTACAACTTCGCCGTGAGCCTGTCGACCGGGAAGAACATCCCGCCCTCGCGCACCAGGCTCCCGTTGCCGGCCGAGTACTTGATGGGCTGGGCGCCCAGGAAGTCGCTGTCCACCCGCAGGAACCCCAGGCTCATCGCCAGGATGCCCGTGGAGATGAGGCCCGCCAGGAGGCCGCACACCGCGCCGCCGGCATAATCCACCTTGGGGTGGAGGATCACGTTCGCGGGTAGCAGCTTGTCAACGGCGAGCCGCAGGATGGCGAGCGAGGCCGCGAAGGGCAGCGCCAGGCCCAGGGCCCAGGCCACACCGCCGATAAACGAGAACGTCCCGCTGGCGGGGGCGCGATCCAACAACCAGTACGAGAGCGGTTCCCACGAAGCGAAGGCGATCGCCCCGGCGATGATGACGCACAGGAAGTGGATGAGGCTGGAGAAGAACCCCCGCGTCAACCAGATGTACGCCATGCCCAGCGTCACCAGAATGCAAACAAAGCTCATGACCATGGTGCAGACTCCAACAGGCAACCGATTGACTTCTACCGGTGCAGGGCACCCCGGTTGCAGGCGCTAAGCCTTGGCGGCCCCGGCCACCGGCGGCTTCGCCACGTTCACCGCCGGAGCCCCCTGGCTTGGCGGATTTGCCTGGCTTGGCGGGTTGGCCTGGCCGGCCTCGGCGGGCTTGCCCTCCGATGTAATCCTCATGACTTCTTCGACGCTGGTAATGCCGTCAATCGCCTTGCGCAGGGCCGCCTGCTGGATGGTGGGCAGGTTGCGCTTGCGGAACTCGACCTTGAGGGCGTTCCAATCGCCGGCCTTGGCGAGTTGCCGCTCCGCATCGCCCAGCGAGAAGACCTCAAAGACGCCTTCCTGGCCCACGTACCCGCCCCCGCCGCACACCGGGCACACCTCGGGCTTGTTCTTGATCAAGACCTGGCCGCCCTTCTTGAACAGTTGCTTGATCTTGTCCGGGGGCAGTCCCAGCTTCTTGACCATATCCGCCGACGGCTGGTACGCCACACGGCAGTTGACGCACAGTTTGCGCAGGAGTTTCTGGCTGATCACGCCCCGCAGGGCCTTGCTCGCCAGTTCCAAGTCTCCCACCGACTTGGCCCAGAGTTGGATCGCCGTCAATGAGTTCTCGGCCCGCATCGACACGTACGTCCGCGTCCGCTCCTGGTCGGCCCGCGCGACCTCCTTGGCCGTCGCCGCATCCATCAGTTCGGCAATCCCCACCACGTCCGGGTCGCGACGCAGGATCGACCGCACCACCGTCGAAAACTCCGCCCCATCCGCCTGCGAGTCAAACTTGTTCTGCCTGATCCCTTCCAGCGAGTCCTGGATATCGATTTCAACCGTCTGCACGTTCTTCGTGTACGCATCGTGCATCCGCACGATCGTGTAAAGCGTCGTCGTCCGCCCGCTGTCCAGCCCGCCCGCGAACAGCACCACGCCCCGCGAGTCCTCCACCAGGGCCTTCAGTTCCGCCATCTGCGGCTCCAGAAGCCCCAGGTCTGCCGCCTTGCGACGCACCGCGGCCTCCGGATCCAGCAGCAGCGTCAGACGCATGCCCGCGCCGGTCCCGATCGATGTGACCCGCACCTTTTTGCGTGCGTCCCCGCGCTCGACGCCCACATCCGCCACCTGCTTCTTGCGGCGATCGGCCACATCCAACTTGGCCGCGCCTTTCCAGAAGTCCATGACTTTCTGCGCCACGGGTCCGGGCAGCGAATCCCCCGGCTGGCGAACGCCGTCGATGAGGTAGCTCACCGCGTAGGCGTTGTCCTTCCCCGTCGGGACCATGTCCGCCTGCGAGGCGCGAGTCTCGGTTGCCTTGATGTAAATCGCTTCCGCCGCGACCCGGGTCTCAAACTCGGGTGTATCCACATTGGGGGGCGGCAGCACCGACTTGTCCGGCCCTTTGAGCACAAGCTCGACTTTGCCCTGCTGCTTGGCCGCGGCCTTGGCGGCCCGCGACGCCTGAATGCTCGACAGGTCCAGGCGCAGGCGGTGCTCGTGCGGCACGCGCTCGTCGCGGTTGGCGAGCAAGGCGAACACCGCGATGTCCGCGCTGAGGATGAGCAGCATCAGGCCCCAGCCCGCCCAGAACGCCGCCTCCGACTGCATCGGGAGCGAAATGGCCACGATGATGGCGATGAGGCCGACGGTCAGGTGAACGGTGTTCCACGCCTGGCGGGGCAGGAAGAACCTCGCGGCGTGCTTATCCAGCACGCGCGAAAGCAGCCATGCCCAGGGGACAAATGGGACCAGCAGCAGCGCGGCCTTCCACCAGCCCATCAGGACGTAGCCGTCACCCAGGGTGAGCACGCCGCTAAAGCCTGTCACGTTCAGTTGTTGCACATTCAGCACCGGATGCGATTCCTGTTTCGCCGGCCGTTGGTCAGCCGGGGTTCACGGGCGTTTCGGGCCCTACAGGGTATCAAACCGGCGGGTCCGACGCTGGGTTGCCGGGGGGTGAAAGTGCGAAGCGCCAAAGGACCGAAGTGTGGCCGCGCCGAAGGGGGGTGAGAGGTGAGATGCGATGGAAAACGATCGACTTTACCCGTGCCGTACCTGCCCCCGAAACGGGGCTTCCTAGGCCGCAGGTACGCAGGGCCAACGGGGAACTCAGGGAGAAACCCGTCCGTGGCCCGTTCTGTCAGGAAACCCGAGCCCGCCGAAGCAGGCCGCGGATTATCCAAGTTTCTTCAGCCGCATCATGAGTTCATCCGCGTTGGGTGTGGCCTCCATGGCCGTGCGGACGTGGATGAACTCTTTCTCGACCAGTTGCACCAGGCTCTCGTTGAAGTCCACCATGCCCACCTGCCGGGCCTCGACGCTCTTGAGGTACTCGCGCAGCTCGCCCTCGCGCCCGTCCAGGATGTGCTTGCGCACCACGCCGTTGTTGATCAGGATCTCAAGCCCGGGGATGCGCGCGATCTCCGGGCGCAGCGTGGGCAGCAGCTTCTGGTACACGAACGCCCGCATCTGGTACCCCAGGATCTTGCGGACCTGGTCCACTTCTTCCTGCTCGAACAGCCCGTAGATGCGGCTGAACGTCTGCGTCGTCGAACTGGCGTGGATGGTCCCGAACACAAGGTGGCCCGTTTCGGCGGCGTGCAGCGCGGCCTCGAACGTCTCGGTGTCGCGCATCTCGCCCACCAGCACCACGTCGGGGTTTTCGCGGACCAGGGCCCGCAGGGCGATCTTGAAGTCCAGGCAGTCGATCCCGATCTCGCGCTGGTTGATCGTGGCCTTCTTGTCCTGGAAGATGTACTCGATGGGGTCTTCGATGGTCACGATGTGCACGGACTTGCGCTCGTTCACGTAGTCCAGCATCGCCGCGATCGTCGTGGACTTGCCCGACCCCGTCACGCCGCACAGCAGCACGATGCCCTGGGGCTGCATGGCGATCTCGCCCATGATGGGGGGCAGGTACAGGTCCTCGAACCGGCGGATCTTGCTGGTGATGAGCCGGGCCGCGACCGAGAGCCGCCCCCGCGCCTGGAACAGGTTCACGCGGAAGCGGTTGTTGGCGTCGTAGTCGTACGCGAAGTCCACCGAGCCGAACTTGTGCAGGTCCTCGAACTGCTCCTTGTCCAGGATGTTCTCGGCGATCTTCCAGAACTCATCGGTGCTGACGACCTCCGTCTCCAGCGGCTTGAGCGTGCCCCGCAGGCGGACCTTGGGCTGCTGCTCGCTCTTGATGATCAGGTCCGAAGCGTCAAACTTGATGGCGGCCTGCAAAAACTTGCCCCACCGCGTCGCGTGCGGGTCCGGGGCCTTCTTGCGCGCCATGCTGATGTGGCCGACATAAGTCGCATCTGACGTTGGTTCTGCATCGACGCTCATCGCTTGCCTGCCCCTGACTTGCTTTTCGCCCGCCGGGGCTGCGCCCTCGCGCGCCCTGGGCGACTCGTTGAGTACGGACGGTTCAAGCGACAAGCGTAACCTCCTTGGCCGGTCGGAGCGACAAAAAACAGCACTTGATCAGGTGACCGACCCCGCGACGGGGTTTCGGGCCGCCCTTGGGGCGCCCCGGTCCTGAACCGATTCGCCGTTGCGCCCCTCGCGGTTCCGCCCGTCGGAGAAACCCAGGCGCCCCGCCACCAGGCACAGCGCAGAAAAAAGGCCCGGTCAGCAGACCGGGCCCTCGATTCACGTGTCCTACGCCGAGCCTCAGTTCAGCGACAAGCTCTGCATCATGTTATTGATCGCCGCCGCCGCGGCCATCGCCTGCTTGCCCTGCTCGCCCTGCAGCACCGCCTGCTGGGCTTCCAGGGCCTCGCGGTTACCCAGGAAGTGCGCTTCCAGTTGCAGCCGGATCTTCTCCATGGCCTTGTTCTGGATCTGCCGCACCCGCTCCTTGGTCACCCCGATGATCTGGCCCACCTGCTCCAGCGTCATCGGCTTTTCCAGTTCGCCGGTTTCAAGCCCGAAGCGGTGCTCGATCACGGTGCGCTCCACATCCGAAAGGTCGGCGCGGTTTTCGAGGACAATCCGTTTGACCTCCTCGGCCGCATCCTTCTCAAACGTGCTGCGCTTGACCTCGAGGAAGTTGCTGCGCTCCAGCTTGGGGTCAAAGTCCGTGGGGAAACGCTGCCGGTACTTGGAGAGCTTCATGCCTTGGCGGCTGAAAGCCTTCAGGATCGCGCGGCAGGCGTAGGTGCTGAACTTATAGCCGCGCCCCGCATCGAACTTATCGACCGCCCGCAGCAGCGCCATGTTGCCCTCGCTGACCAGGTCGGCAAAGTCCACCTCGCTCATGCGCGTGCGCTTGGCCATGGCCAGCACCAGCGCGAGGTTGGTCTCAGCGATCTGCTCGCGGATGCGGTCGCTCAGGCGGTACCAGCGCAGGACCTCCTCGGACTGGCCCGCCGTGGGCAGGCGGGCGGCGGTGCCCCACACCTCGTGCTGCAACTTCCAGATCCGGTAGCGCGCGTAGTTGAACTGGTGGAAGAGAACCTTCTCTTCAGCGCCCGTCAGGATCACCTGCTGGGCGCTCTTCACCGTCCGGTTGCGCGTGCTGGACAGGTCGTCCATCACGGGGTGGTACCACGACGTATCAGGTTTCTGAATGTCAGGAGCCTCGTCGTAGATCTTCGTCTCGGCGTCCGTCTCGTAGAAGGCGGGGCTGTCGATGAAGTCCTGCTCGCTCGCCATGATCTGCGTCAGCAGCCGCTCATCCTCGGCGGAGAGACGGCGCTTGACCTGGGCGCGCCCGGAAGTCTTGGGGGCCGGCCCCGCTGTGTCAGCCTCCGCGCCGATCCCGACGCGGCTGCGCCGGCGGACCTGTTCGAGGGGGCTGAGTGTTCGCTTTGTCGTAGTCTGTCGCATGGGAAACCTGTCCTTGCCTGCCGTGGCATGTGTGATGCTGGCTCAACATCCTCCTTCACCAGCCTGCGGTCATGTGCCCGCCATCGATCCACAAAACAATCCGCTCCCATGCCCTCTCGGCGCATGGTCCGGTATCTTCCGACGGTCGATCCGTCGCGCTCTACCCCGCTCCGTCCCAATAACCTGCGGGCCTCTTCCTAGACCACACCCAATCTGGGGTGATCTCAGGACCTTCGGGCACCGGCCGCCAAAGGCACACCGCCATTGGCATTAATACGAGTTCCCCGGCCGAAAGTTTCGCCGCTTAGAACGATTCCAGGCTGATTTTGCCATCCGTGGCGTGCGAATCCGCTGATCCTCAGCGAATACCGTACATACTGTGAAAAACAGCCGCGTTGATTCTCGGAGGACACCTGGATAGCCTGAGGAACACGTCGCCATGTGGGTTATCCAACCCCGAGAGCATAGATTACCAGATATCGGGTGCCCTGCCAAGCCCCGTTTCCCTTTTTCAACAAGGGATTCACAGCAGGTTTTTGTTCGCAAACTCTGTCCTTCGATTATCAGACCCTGGAGGCCCTGCAATGCCGCTGACTTTGCCCCCTCTCCCGTATCTTTTTGACGCCCTCGAACCCCACTTCGATACCCAGACGATGCAGATTCATCACGGCAAACACCATGCGGCATATGTGACCAACGCCAACAAGGCTTTGGAGGGAACCAAGTTCGCTGACCTCTCCGGCGAAGAACTTATAACTCGTCTGGGTGATCTTCCTGACGATAAGCGCGGCCCCATCCGCAACAACGCGGGTGGCCACGTCAACCACTCGCTCTTCTGGACGCTCCTCGCGCCGGCGGGCAAGGGTGGGGGGGGGCAACCCTCTGGTCCCCTGGGTGATGGAATCAACTCAACCTTTGGCTCCTTTGACGCCTTCAAAGAAAAGTTTGCCGCCGCCGGCACCGGCCGCTTTGGCTCGGGGTGGGCTTGGCTGGTCGTCAACAAAGGCAAACTCGAGGTCTGCTCAACGGCAAACCAAGACAACCCCCAGATGGGCAAGGCAATCGCCGGGTGCGAAGGCACCCCGGTTCTGGGCCTGGATGTGTGGGAGCACGCTTACTACCTCAAGTACCAGAACCGCCGCCCGGACTACATCGCCGGGTGGTGGAACATCGTGAACTGGAAGCGAGCGGCGGAACTCTTCGCAGCCGCAATGTAAGCCCGCTGCTTTCAGCCCGCCGGGCCGCGACGCTCGCCGCATGGGTGTGTATGAGGCACCGCATCGATACCCCCGGTTCTGCTCGAACTGGACGCCGCGATGAGGCCCCGGTCTCCTCGGGCTCCCACTCCTCATCCGCCGATCCGCCCCACACTCCCCCTCCTATCCTCACCGGCATGCACTTCATCCGGCTCTCGCCTTGTGGACTCTCGACATGAAGCGCCAACAGGCGGCCCTGATCGCCTTTGTCCTCTCGCCCCTCGCCGTCACGGCCGGGCTGGTGTGGATGATCGTGGTCTCCCTGAACAACCCGGCGATCCACAAACTTCCGCCCGTCGGCGCCGGGGCGGGTGATACCGGCGGGGCCAACGCCATCGGCGAGCGCTTCGCAGCCCGCACCGGGGGCGATGACAGCCAGACCATCCCCGCCGCCGCCGCGGCAGAACCAAACATGGTCGCGCCCGAAAGTCTGGCCCAGGGCTTCGTGCTCATTGTGCACGACAAGACCGGCATGGCCAGCCCCGCATCTCCCATTTACCTCGCAGGCAACATCAACAACTGGAACCCGGCCGACCCCAACTTCAAACTCTCCGCCCAGTCCGACATGCGCTGGCGCATCACGCTCCCCAAGCCCGCCGCCGAAACCCTGGCCTTCAAGTTCACCCGCGGCGACTGGAGCCTCGAAGAACTCGACGACAACCTCGCCGTCATCCCCAACCGTTCACTCCCCAAGGTCGATGCATCCAAACTTGCCCCGGGCGAGCAGCCCAAGATCGAACTCGTGGTGCCGCACTGGGGAGATGAACTCCCCGACCGCAAGGGCAGCGCCCCCGGAACCTTCCGCTCCCTGAATGTCACCGGCACCGTCCGTCGCATCCAGGTGCAGGGTGGCGCGGGCACCGCGACCGGCCTCACCCGCGACCTCCTGGTCTGGCTCCCCCCCGGCTACGACGACCAGGCCAACCACGACCGCCGCTACCCCGTCCTCTACCTGCACGACGGCCAGAACATTTTCGAGAAGCACGGAGGAATCCCCGCCGAATGGGGCGCGGATGAGACGGCAACCGGCCTGATCGAGCGCTCCGAGATGGAGCCCATCATCATCGTCGCCATCCCGCACTCCGGCGCCGGCCGCAACTCCGAGTACATGCCCATCAACGCCATCAACGGCCTTACGCCCGATGGCGAGCGCCATGTGCAATGGCTCCTCTCCGAAGTCATGCCCAGAGTCGAGCGATCCTTCAGAACCAAGGCCGGCCCCGACAATACCGCCGTCGGCGGGTCCTCACTCGGTGCCGTCATCAGCCTCTACGCCGCCGCCACCAACCCCGGCACGTTCGGCTTGGTGCTCGCCGAGAGCCTCCCGCTGCGGACCGGGTCCGCACCGGCCTGGGATCCATTCATCGATGGGGTGAAGACTTGGCCGCGCCGCATCTATCTCGGGGTGGGTGGCAAGGAAACCGGCAACGACCCCCAGCGCGAGCAGAACAACCTTCAGTACCTTCAAGCCGTCCAGAGACTGGACAAGAAACTCGAGCAGGCCGGTTTGGGTGCCGACCGCCGCCTGTTGATCGTGGACCAGGATGCCGTCCACAACGAAGCGGCTTGGGCCACGCGCCTGCCGCGGGCCCTCACCTTCCTCTTCCCGCCCGCGCCAGCGGCCAAGTAGACCGCCCCGCGGCCGCACCCTGCCGGCACCCCATGCAACTCGCACCGGTACAACCCGTGTCGGCAACCCTTGCCGCCCCGCCCGACCGGCCGCGAGCCCGCCCATGAGACTGCCCGGATCCAAGGTCTACCGCGCCTTCCCCGAACTCGACCGCTTCAGCGATGAAGAGTGCGAGCGGTTCGTCGGCATTGCGAAGCATGAGAACCAGGCTTCCATGGTGCTCACGGGCCTGCTCGCCGCGTTCGTCGCCGTCGCGGGCACCGTGCTGCTCATCGTCATCCTCAAAACCTGTGTATGGTGGATCTTGGGCGCGGCGGGCGGGGGAAGGGTGCGCCCTTCCGATGAGGGGTTCGGCTTCCTCCTGGTCCTGCCGCCTTCGTTCCTTGTTGGTCCTGTGGCCGGCTTGCTCATCCGCGACGCCTGGCTTCGCAATACCATCAACACCAAGATTACCACCACCAACTGCCCGCAGTGCCGGTACTCCCTCCTCGGTCTTGCACCAGCCGACGGAGCGATCCTCTGCCCCGAATGCGGCTGCAGGCTCAACCTCGCCGTCCTCGGCATGTCCCCGCAAGACTTTCTCGCGCCGAAGTAGGCTCGGACCCTAGAGTGCCCTCAGGACTCTCAACTCAGGACTCCCCGTGCGACTCCCTTTCTCCAAACCCTACCGCGCCTTCTCCGAGTTTGATTCCTTCTCGGAAGAAGAGTGCCGCCGCTATGCCCGCGAACTGCGCATCCACCGGCCGTTCCTTGTCGTGGTCATGCCGCGCCTGGCAACCGTGCTCGTGGCGATTGCGTGGACGATTGGCTGGCCGCTCGCCGTCGATCACCTCCCCGTCAACCGTTTCATCCCGCTCCCCGAGTCCCATGACGGTCGCCTGCTCATGCTGCTCATCAGCACCATCATCGCCGCGGCCTTCGCCGGGTTCCTGCTCCGCGACATCTTCCTTTGGCTGGGCTTCCGCGAAGAGGTCCGCGGTGCGAGCTGCCCCAAGTGCCGCCAGAGCCTGCTGGGTGTGCCGGTCCAGTCGATCGGGACCGAGCCCGACCCCGCCAAGCGGTTTGTCCGCTGCCCCGAGTGCGGGCGCAAGTTCGTGCTCCTGGACATCGGAATCACCCCCCGCGACCTCATCCCCTTCGAGCAACGCTCCGTCTCGCCGGACTTCGGCCGCAAGCGCATCCGCCCCGATGGGTACACGGGGGCGGCCCGGTAAAGAACCGAACTCTGATTCGCTGCGCGACCCCCGGGAAACGCACCCCCACGCAATCAACCCCGAAGGGTTGTCGTGGCCTACTTGAGCGATTGGGCCATCCACGCCCGCAGCACAAACATGCTCCCGGTGGTACACCATTGCTAGTGTCCGCCACCACCCCATCTTGCCCCCGCTGCGGCTACGACCTTTCCGGCCAGGCCGCAACCTGGAACAACCCCGATTCCGTGGTCTGTCCCCTCACTGGCACCTGCAGCGAGTGCGGCCTGAACGTGGACTGGAGCGCCGCCCACGACCCGCTCCGCACGCTGCGAAGCTGGTCCTTCGAGCACGCGCCCGCTGCTGGTCCCTGGCGTGCCCTCCGCGCCGCCGCACGTGCCCTCTTCCCGCCACTGCTCTGGCGCGGCCTGCGCATGGAGCACCCCATCCGGCCCGCAAGGCTTATCGGGTTGGTTGCGTCGATGCTCCTTCTTCTGCACTGCGTGACCGCCGGCACGGCTGCTGGCCTTGCTTACTTGGGAGACCCATATGCGACGCCCGCCGGCATCATCCCCGCTGCCACAGAAGCTCTGTGGCCCTACGCGCGCGCAGCGCTGGGGTCTGGACCGATTCTCCCCGTTGCCGCATATGGCTTGGGGCTTTGGACGCTGCTCATGTGCGCGGCGTTCCTGGTCCTCGGCGACTCCTTCAAGCTTGCCAAGGTGCGGCGGGCGCACCTCGCGCGTGCCCTCGCATACTCGACCGTGGGTTGGATCTTGCTCGTGGTCGTGCTTACACCCATTGTGATGGTTGCCGCGTTGGAAAGCACGTATGGCTACAGGCCCATATCCCTAAGCAGCAGTTTCCAACAGCTCATCGGTCCCGGCCAGGCCTTTCCTGCTCTCTTCGGCGCCTGGTTCCTCTGGTTCGCGACCTTTTGGTGGAACGTAACTCACACGTATCTCAGGCTCCGCCACGGCGCGGCCATCCTATTCCTGCTGCTCCTGACCTCTGGCCTCGCCATGCTGGTCATGCTCGTGCTGACCGACCTCGTACTTTCATCCGGGCTTGCGCCGATGTGAACCCGGTGCCCCACACCTGTGCCAACCTCCCTCCCATCCTGCCCCCGCTGCGGCTACGACCTTTCCGGCCAGGCCGCAACCTGGAACAACCCCGATTCCGTGGTCTGTCCACTCACTGGCACGTGCAGCGAGTGCGGCCTCGAGCTGGAATGGAAGTACGCCTATGGCGCTGGAGAACTCACAACGTGGTGGCAGTGGGAGTCGCACGATCACCGCCCGGTGCGGGCGCTGATTAGAACCTTTTCGCTCTCGCTCCGACCCTGGCGATTCTGGCGAGCCGTCAGGCTTGAGCACACCGTCCGGGCGGGGAGGCTCTTGCTACTTGCTGCGTTACTCATGGTGACGACCCACCTGTGCATTGCCGTTGCGACCGCTCTCAATTCTGGGGCCAATACGCGTTCGTTCAACTGGACCCACGCGGAGTACTGGCGCTTCCTCCCGCAGGCGATTGACACTGAGGCACTACGTACTGGCTTCTTTCATCCGTACTCCAGCCGCTCCCCGCCACCCTACACGTGGTGGTCGGTCGTCCCCGCCAACGGCATCTCCCTCGCGGCCGGCCTGATAGCCATGCTGCTCATGCCCGTGGAACTCGCCTTCCTCCGCCCCATCATGCAGGAGGGCCGCACGCGCTGGCCTCACTTCTTCCGCGCCTCGATCTACTCGCTCAGCGGTGTTAGCGTCATCCTCGCCGCGTGGGCGTTTGTCTTCGCTTTCGCGTTCGACGACCGCTCCTACCACCCAACGTACGAGTTCGGCTTCGTCACCCGCCGTGACCCCGCGCCATGGGGCGCTCCCTTCCTCTGCGCCTGGGGCTGGTTCTGGTGGTACTTCGCGGCTCGTGACTACCTCCGCTATCGCCGCCCCGCCCTCGTCGCAGCCGTCGTCTCCCTCTGCAGCACCGCCACCGCGTTTGGCCTAGTCCATCTTTGGGCCTGGCGCGACGCCATCCTGGCCATGTAGTGGTACGCCGCGAGCCCCGGCACCGCGTTACGATGCCGTTATGCCCTCCGACCCCATCTCAACCAACATCCTCTCGCTCCTCCAGTCCCGCGACCCTGCCATCGCCGACCTCATCGCCAAAGAGGCCGACCGCCAGGCCACCACGATCGAGCTCATCGCCAGCGAGAACCACGTCTCCGCGCCCGTCATGCACGCCATGGGCACGTGCCTGACCAACAAGTACGCCGAGGGCTACCCCGGCGCCCGCTACTACGGCGGCTGCGTTTTTCACGACCAGATCGAGACCATCGCACGCGACCGCGCCAAGCAGATGTTCGGCTGTGCCTTCGCCAACGTCCAGCCCCACAGCGGGGCTCAGGCCAACCAGGCCGTCATGCAGGCCCTCATGGAGCCCGGCGACACCTTCGCCTCGCTCGTGCTCAAAGACGGCGGCCACCTCTCCCACGGCATGAAGATCAACTTCTCAGGCCGCTTCTTCAGGCCCGTCCACTACCCGCTGCACTACGAGAAGTCTCACAACGATTACGAGCGCATCGACTACGACGCCGCCCGCCGCGTCTGCCTCGAAGCCCGCCCCAAGGTCATCATGTGCGGCTATTCCGCCTACCCCCGCACTATCGACTTCAAGGCTTTCCGAGACATCGCCAATGAGTGCGGCGCGCTCCTGGTTTCTGACGTCGCCCACATCGCCGGCCTCATCGTCGGCGGCGCCCACCCATCCCCATTCCCGCACTCGCACATTGTCACCACGACTACCCACAAAACTCTGCGCGGTCCCCGCGGCGGCCTCATCCTCACCAACGATGAGGAACTCGCCAAGAAAGTCGATCGAGCCGTCTTCCCCGGCGCCCAGGGCGGCCCCCTCATGCACATCATCGCCGCCAAGGCCGTCGCCTTCGCCGAGTGCCTGAGGCCCGAGTTCAAGGCATATGCCTCGCAGGTCGTGCAAAACGCCAAGGCCCTCGCCCAGGCGCTCCAAGGCCACGGCTACCGCTGCACCACCGGCGGCACCGACAACCACCTCATGCTCGTTGACCTGCGCGCCCGCGATGCCAACCTCACCGGGGCCGACGCCGAAAAGTGGCTGGAACTGGCCGGCATCATCTGCAACAAAAACGGAATCCCCGATGATCCTCGCCCGCCCAAGGTCACCAGCGGTGTGCGCCTGGGAACCCCCGCCGTCACCACCCGCCGCTTCCGCGAACCCGAACTGACCCGCGTCGCCGCCTGGATCGACCGCGTCCTCAGCGCCGGCCTCAAGGGCGAGTCCTCATTGAGCGATACAGCGACCCAGATCCGCGAAGAGGTCCGTGTCCTCTGCGACAAGTTTCCCCTGCCCGCTTGAAGCCTTCGCGATCGCTCACCGTTCGTAACGAGAATCGCACGAAGTAAGCCGTGTAGGCCCAGCCCCTGCACAAGGCCTCCGTGAGCGGGCTCGCGGGGGGCTGAAATGCAGAACATCAACGTTGGAGAGTCAGCAATACCCGCCTCCCAGGACGCGGAAGAAGGCCTCGATGTCCAGGTCGGTGCCGGTATCGCCGTCGCCGTCGAAGTCCATCGTGTAGCAGGTCGGGCAGCAGTTGCCGCCCATACATGCGAAGAAGGCCTGAATGTCGAGGTCCGTCCCGGTATCGCCATCGCCGTTGAAGTCTGCGCGGCAGCCGCCGTTGCCTGAGCAATAGTCGAGGATGCCGTAATCTTGGACTACACCCCCAAGAGCGTCAGAACGCGAGCCGATCCAAGGCATGCCATAGATTTTCCCCTTCATCTTCGACGCCTTCGAGAGCAGAGTAGCGTAGTGATAACCACAAGCCCTGCAGGAGGTGAAGGCACAGACGCGATGCGCAGACCGAGGAAGGAAGAATGGGCGTCAGGGAATTCGTCGCCAACCCCGTAGGCAAGGTCAAGGCCCTGGGTTCGGCTTACCCATTGAGAGCCATCGATTTGACGAAACGTCCGGTCGTTCACAATCCGCATGGTCTCGGCCCACTCCGTCGTCGCCCCAGCAGCATCCAGCAGCCCCCAGGGCGAAACCGTCCCTGGGTACGCCCCCAGCGGTATGCTGAACTGTGTGTTTCCGGGTAAATTGAACCCTGAGTTCGCCTCCCCGTTGCCCCCAAATGACGGCGGCGGGCCGTAGTTCAGCGGGTCATCACCCGAATCTGGCCGGACCCACCAGCCGCCGACGCCCGGACCGCCCCGGGTGGGGTCGTAGTGCACCGCCTTCAGCCATTCATCTAGCGTTGGAATCCAGTACCGAGCCCCCGGGTGATGCGCCGCTTGGTCGGTAAAGACGCCGGGCGAGTTGTAGCCGAACGTGGAAGTGTCGTAGGCGCCGTTAGCAATGGCGAAGAGGTCGCTGCTCTTGTCGTTGTGGAGCCAGTTGCAGTACATCGCCGCGACGCGCCACGTGATCCCGCTGACGGGGAGCATGGCGGCGTCGGGGGTGTTGCTGAGGGTGTACCCGCCGGTGGCGCTCCCCGCAGCGCCCCAGAAGATGGGGCGGGGCATGACGGTTTCATTGACACGCCCGGCGAAGGTGTTGAAGAACTCCATCCACTGCCCGGTGGTGACCTCGGTGCGGCCGATGCGGTACTCGTAGGAGACAGAGCCGCGCCCGGTGACGGTGCCGTTGGAGTCAAAGCCGTTGTAGGCGGGGTTGCCGGGGTCGCCAACGGTCACCCAGTCAATCCCATCGGGGCCAGGCTGGGCGAGTGCGGGCGCGCTGAGAGAAGCGGCGAGCAGGAAGGCGGTTGCGAGGATCGTCCGGCCCATAATCACTCCAGTGCAGGCGGCGGCGCGGCGATCGCGCCCAAGGCTGAGTTCGCCTGAGTAGAGCATGCACCAAGAATGAGGGTTTGGCCAGCCGCAGGCAGAAGAATCCCATGCGCGGCCTCAAAGGCTCGTGGCCGGTTGCCATCGGACTCACCATCATCCGTTGCCGCCCAGGTGTATCGCGACCCCTTCCCACACTTCGAACGCTCCCGCCCCAATACACTTCGCCGTGCCCCCCACACCCTCCACACCCCTCCGCATCTTCCTCCTCGTCACCGCCGGGGCCACGTTTGGCTTGATCGCCGGAGGCGCTTTCGGCTACTGGGCCGCTTCGAGCGCCCCCGGTTTCTTCATCAAGTTCCTCGAGACCACCGACACACCTACCCAGTCGCAAGCGTTGGGAATGGGCACCATGCTCGGCGCGTTCGGCGGTCTCCTCAGCGGCGCTCTCCTCGCCGCATTCAGCGTGTTCATACCCGCAGCGCTGATGTTCTCCGCGAACCTGCGCCGCCGTTCTGAATGTGACAAGAAAAACTGAGAGCCGATCGCCGCGCGGCCTACTTCATCGCCAGCGTCTCAGCCTTCACCGTCATCCCCGCCGGCAAGCACGCCATCGCGGCCGATGTGTAGCACGATGAGTCGTCATCGCCGCACGTCGAAGGCGTCTCGAACACACACGCCGCCAGCACCTCGGCCTGGTCGCTGCTGGGCAGGTACTCCGCCGGCCCCGCGATCGCAATCACCAGCACGTGCTCGGGGCTCTCGTTGCACGCCCGCGCCATCGCCGTCCGCAGCAACTCGCTCCGCCCGATGTCCGCCAGTTTGCGCCCGCTCCACTCCCCATCGCGCAGTTGCACACAACTGCACCGGTCGTCCGCATCCCTGAATATCGCCAGCAGCACCGTCTTCTCACCCGCATCCGGTGGCACTTGTGCCACGTGCACCGGCGGCGGCGAATCGACCACCACCGACCGCGCTGGCGGCACAACCTCGTGAGTCCCCACCACGCCCGTCGAATCCGCGAGGCGCGCCGATGGCTCCGAAGGCTTCGTCGGCCAGACCGCCACCGCCGCCAGCGTCAACGCCGCGGCAGCCGCCAACCCGCCCCCAATCAGCCAGACACGCCGCGCGCCCGTCCTGACCACGGTCACCGGCGCACCGTCAAACGACAGCGCCGGACGCGAACCCTCCAGGTCCTCCACCTCCATGGCCATCCGAATCAGGTTCTCAAGTTCACGGTTGTTCATTGGCTTTCTGCCGAAGTCCACGCGCTCCACCCCGCTGTTATCCGCCGCCCGACCCGCCGCGCTCGCCTGATATCCGTGGTGGATTCGGGCCGGTCGGAGTGGGGGGGTTGGGGTGAGAAGGCCTGTGGAGAATGCTCGCCCCCGGCCTCTCCAGCGCAGCCCGCAGTTTGTCGAGCGCGGCCTGCTTCCTTCCATTCGCCGTACTGGCCGAAACCTTGAGCCGCCGCGCCACTTCTCGGTCCGTCATGCCCGTCGCGGTGCTCCGCAGAATCCACCGCTCTTCTTCGCTCAGCCCGCCGCGCCCCTCTCCGTCGGCTTGAAGACACCGCCGCACCGTCTCGATCGACTCGGCCAGGCGAGCCTCCGCCGCCGGGTCGTCCGGCTCCACACCCTCGCCCCGCGCTGCAAAGCCCTGGTCCCGCGCCTCCGCCCGACCCGTCGCCCGCATGTGCTGAAGCCACACCCGGTACCCCACCGCGTACACAAACGTCGAAATCGCCGCCCGCTGAGGGTCATACTTCCCCGCGATCAGCGCCTGCCACACCTGCGCCCAGGTTCTTTGGGAAAAGTCATCAGCCAGGTCGCCCCGCCCGCGGGACCGCTCGGTGAACAATCGCAACAACCCGCCCCCCAGCCGCTTGTGCAGGGTGTTGAACGCCCCCTCATCGCCCGCCGCCGCCGCCGCCGCGACGTCGCGCAGCGAATCGTGTTCAGGCGGGCGCGGGGGTGGTGGGGGTGAATGAGATTCCGGCATAGATGCGGCGGCCTGCCGTGCCGGCGGGGGATTTTCAAGGGCACAACCGTGCCGTCCGTTGTTTCCTGCCGCCGGTGCTGCGCTCGGGCCGTCGTTCAACTTTACTGTCGCGCGGCCGGTGTTATCTCGGGTGCCCTGCCGGGGATCAGCCGCTCGGCTCGGTGGACCTGGCCGGTCAGGCCATCCATGAACTCCGCCCGCAGGATCAGCGTCGGTCCCTCTGCCGGGCCCCGCGCGACCGCCTCCTGCATCGGAAACTCTACGGTGTAGTGGGTTCCCAGTAGGCCCGAGCGGTACGCATCCCGCACCTGGGCCGGGTTGAGCGAAACAGACCCCACCAGGCGAGGCTCCGAGCCCGCGCCGATCTCGGCCGCGGCTACCAGCGCTTCAACCTTGATGGTGCCCGCGACCTGAACGAATCGGCCCCGCCCATCCTTGGGGGTGAAGTATGCAACAACCCCCGTCGCCGGCGCCGACGGGTCGGTGGGAGTGAACCCCGATAAGCCGTCGATGCTGATCGTGGTCGCGCGCGGCAACGCCTCCAGGACTTCCTGCGGCATCGTCATCGCCCGTGCCTCGGCAAGCTCGGCGACCTTGACCTTCAGTTCATCGCGCTCGCCTTCGAGCAACTTGATTCTGTCTGAGAGGTCAACAACTTCGGCCCGAAGCCGATCATTCTCGGCTGAAACCCCGCTGCTCCCGCCGATGCGGCATCCCGGTGCGATCAGCAGCATCAGGCACAAAGATGCAGCGCCCCAGCCCCGCCCGTGGCCGCCACTCCCGAGGCCGCGACGCCACCCCAGGCCCGGAGCACCGTCCGCTTCCCGCCCATCGCCTGGCTCGCAAGTGCCCTTCATGTCGGTTACTCATCCCCCGACAGCGCACGCGTGGACTTCATCGTGGCCGGCATCCGGTCCAGCACCGCGTCCACCAGCCCATACTCGAGCATTTCCTTCTCGTCGAGCCACTTGTTGCGGTCGCAGTCCTTGGCGATGCGATCAAAGGGCTGACCGGTGGCATCGGCGTAAATGGTGTACAGCCGCTCGCGGATCCGCAGCATCTCGCGGGCCTCGATCTCGATGTCGCTGGCCTGCCCCTCCATCACGCCCCCCAGCAGCGGCTGGTGCATGAGGTTCCGTGAATTCCGCAGCGTAAACCGCTTCCCCTTCGCCCCGGCACACGCCAGCACGCTCCCCATGCTTGCCGCCTGCCCGATGATGTACGTGCACACATCCGGCTGAACGAACTTCATGGTGTCCAGGATGCCCAGCCCCGCCGAAACGCTCCCCCCCGGGCTGTTGACGTACATGTGAATGTCCGCCTTGGGGTCTTCATTGGCCAGGAACAGCAACTGCGCCACCACCACATTGGCGACCTCATCATTCACCGGGCCGCCCAGGAAGATGATCCGATCCTTCAGGAGGCGCGAGTAGATGTCGTACGCCCGCTCGCCGCGGGCCGACTTCTCAATCACGATGGGTACGAGGTAAGACGACATGCGTTGTGTGTCCTTCGGTTTCTCTTCGGGCCAACCGCCCGGTTTCTACGATCGTCAGCCCCCGCGATCACCTGCTCAGGAATGAAGACGGCGGGGCCTTGGGCGCCTCCGTCAGCACCTCGTCAGCCAGGCCATACTTCACCGCCTCCTCGGCCGTGAAGTACTTGTCCCGCTCCGAGTCGCGCTGCACCACCTCTACCGGCTGGCCCGTGTGCGTCGCGATGATCCGCGTCAACTCCGCCTTGGCCTTGATGATCTGCTCGGCCTGGATGCGGATGTCTTCGGCCTGCCCGGTGATTCCCCCGTACGGCTGGTGGATCATCACCTTGGCGTGGGGCAGCATGTACCGCTTGCCCTTGGCCCCCGCCGTCAGCAGCAGCGACCCGCCCGAATAGGCCCGCCCCAGGCAATACGTGGCGACTGGCGACGACAAAAACCGCATGGTGTCGTAGAGGGCGAGCGTGTCGTCCACCGATCCACCGGGCGAGTTGATGTAGAAGGCGATCTCCTGCCCGCGCTTCTGGTTCTCAAGGTACAGCATCTGCATCATCACCCGGGCCGCCGAGCCCTGGTTGATCTCGCCGATCAGAAAGACGATGCGATTCTCGAGCAACAACTCATCGATCGTCATCTCACGCGTGCGCTGGTAGTTCACGTTCGCTGCTGGCATACTGGCTTCCTGGTTCGACCTCGAATCGGGCGATGATAGCCGTAAGGAGGGAAGGCCTAGAACATCGACCCGCGCTCACCACGGGTTCACGTGGACCGGGCGGTGCAACCTCTGTTACGGCAAAATCGATGCCCGCCCACCGACCGCATAAACCCCGGATTCGCCCCTCCCTGCCCGAGACCTCGCCGCCAGAACCCCACCCCCCTGCCGAAACGGCGGTCGCCCATCGTCCCGACCCAACCTCTCGCCGGTACCGGCAACCGCCCTATTGCTGATTCACCCCACATTCCCTAGCATCCCCTCCCTGCACCGCGTCTCCCTCTGACCCCGAGCACTCCACTTGCCCACCGCCATCATCAGCGATGTCCACGCCAACGCCTCAGCCCTCAGGGCTGTTCTGGCGGATATCTCCAGCCGCGGCCTGACCCGGATCATCTGCCTGGGGGACACCGTGGGGTATGGCCCGGACCCCCTCGAGTGTGTTGACCTTGTCGGCGAAAAGTGCGCCTGGTCCCTCATGGGCAACCACGACTACGGCGTCCTCTACGAGCCCACCAACTTCAACCCCGGCGCCGAGTCCGCCGCCTTCTGGACCCGTGAGCAGTTCGACAAGGAGCCCGACGACAAACTCCGGGCCAAGCGGTACGAGTTCCTCAACCGCCTCCGCGTCCGGGTGGTCGAGCGCATCGGCCCCAGCGGCGCCGAGCCGCTCAACGGCAACACCCCCGTCTTGCCCGGTCACGCCCTCCTCGCCGTCCACGGCTCACCCCGCCGCCCGATCAACGAGTACATCTTCCCCGATGACGCCGTGAACGCCGCCGACAAACTCGAGAGCATCTTCGACCGCGTCCAGAAGATCTGCATCGTCGGGCATACCCACGTCCCCGGCGTCTTTACCAACGAGCCGGACTTCTATCCCCCCGGCGAACTGGGCGACAACGGCTACACGTTCCAGGACGATGAGAAGGCCGTCATCAACGTCGGCTCCGTCGGCCAGCCCCGCGACTTTGACCCCAGGGCCAGCTACGTCATTCTCCACCCCACCCACGCTCAGTTCGTTCGCGTCGAGTACGACATCGCCGCGACCGCAGACAAGATCAAGGCGATCCCGCAGTTGGCGGATTGGCTGGGCGACCGCCTCTATGAGGGCCGTTGACACTGGAGTGGGCCCGTGCCATGCGTGCCATCGGCTCGCTTCGCGCCCTTGTCTTCTCTCGGTGAATACTGAGATAAAGCGACTCGGTGCTGCTTCAGGTGTCCGCCCTTGCACCGGAGCAATCTCCATTCCCTCGCCCATTTCCGTCAAAATTTGCTAGCCCGCGACGACGCTCTTCGTTACTGTGGACCCCTGACGCCAAGCCAGTTTCGCCCGCAGCGTCACCTGGAATCGCCACCAAGCCCACAAAGGTGTACGCCGCCATGAAACACACGCTCCTCCCCCTCACCGCCGCACTCGTGTTTGCAACTCCCGTGCCCGCCCAAGTAACCGCCCTTTCACAGTTCAGCCCTACCGGGACCATCATCGGTATTGCCTTCGATCCGTTGACTGACAGTGTCTGGATTGTGCGCAGCTTCGGCGCCGACCTGCGCCGCTACTCGCGCGCCGGCGTCTTCCTCTCTTCCGTTCCCCGTCCCGGCGAGAGCGCCAACGATGCCGATCTCGAAGTCGCCCCCGTCGGCCTCACCCTCGGAAGCACCACCATTCCCGCGGGCACCCTCCTGTTCATCAACGGCGAGTCAAACGCCGCCGAAATCTACGCCGTTGACCCGACCTCCGGAGCGCTGCTCGCCACCCTCCCCACCGCATTCGGTCTCAGCCACGTTGTGGGCGGCGCCTACCACCCGGGGCGCGGCACCTTCTTTCTCGTCCAGGACCGGGTCCCCGCCGGCACCATCGACGACAGCGTGGTGGCCGAAGTTTCCGCCGCCAATGGCAGCGTCCTGAACACCTTTCAGATCACCGCCATCCTGCCAAGCTATTCCGTGAACTACGGCGACATAGATGTCGCCCTCAACGGCAACCTCCTCATCGTCAGCGACGATGAGACAGCCATCGCGGAGTTCACGCCCACGGGCGACTTCGTCCAGACCATGGCGCTCCCTTCCGGTGTCAGTTCTCTCAGCGGTATCGCCGTCAGCCAGGCCGGGTGCGAAACCTGGGTCAGCGGTACCGCCGGCACAGTCTCGAGCCTCGGCGGCCTTGGGGCCGTTCCCTGCTGCGGATCGGCCGACTTCGACGGCGATGGTGATGCGGGCACCGACCTCGATATCGAGGCGTTCTTTGCGTGCTTGGGGGGGAACTGCTGTCCCACCTGTGGCAGTGCCGACTTCGACGGGGATGGGGATAGCGGGACCGATCTCGACATCGAGGCCTTCTTCAGGGTCCTGGGCGGTGGCAACTGCTGACCGCGCGCGAGGATGCGTCTCTCCCCAACTCAGGCTAATCCCTCCCCCTCCCACGGTCGATAACCCCCTGCCGCCCTGCGCGGCCGACCCGAGGGAACCATGCCAACAGGCGCGGATGCAACGAATGCATCCACACAAAGTCAGCCCCATCCCAGCATCGCGCCCGCAATCGAGGACGCGCTGGCCGCAATCCAGCGCCTCAAGCAAGCCCTCAAGCTTTACGGCGCGGATCATGATGCCGCCTCCGCCGCGGCACGGAACGCCGCGGAAGCCATTTCCAAAGCGCTGAGCCTTGAGCCCCCGGGCTGGATCCGCGTCCTGCCCGACCGGTTTGTAGACGCGCTTGGCGCACACACCACAGACCGGTCCCTCCGTGAACTCGCCACCGGTCTGTGTGCCGCCAACGTCGCCGCCATCGGCCTCTTCGCCCCCCTTACCGCCGCCGCCGCAAAGGATGTCGCCCGGTGCCTCGTCGCCCTTGTCTCGCGCTCCACTTCCATCCATGCCGCGATCGAAGAACTCGAACGGGCCGCGGGCGGCGCCTTCCGCATTCGCCCTGTCTCCACCGGGCAGTTTGCCTTTGCAGCCGCGACATCCGACGGGCAGGGCGGCCCGGTCGATTGGCAGCACACCCTGGACCAGGTGCTTGACAAGGTCGATGCGCAGTTGGATTCCCTCTCCGACAGCCTCACCACGTCCGTCGGTGAGCAGACCGATTCAATGGACTCCGTCCTCGTCAATGACCCCGTCGAAAAACTCGCGCACGTCGCTCGGAGTGTGCCCCCCGAGCAACGCGCCCCGGTTATTGAACAACTCCGCGGCTTTTTCTCCCGCATGCCCCAGGACCGGCGACGCGGCCTCCTGCACCTCGAGCCCGGTCGTCCCCACGCGCACTTCGACGCCGTATGCGCCCTGGCCGAGGCGCTCCCATCGGCCGATGTCGCCGCCGCCATCGACGCCGCCGCCGAGAAGACCGGCACCGTCTCCCCGCACACCCTTCGCATCCTCTCCAAGCTCATCGGCCTTTCGCGAGACGACACCCTGCGCCAGCAAGAGGTGCGCGATGTGCTCAAGCGTTGTCGCGACCGCGCCGCGGGTTCCCCGCACGCGGATCCCTCCGTGCGCGTGGCGCTGGAGACGCTCCTCCAGGGCAGCAACAACCGCGACTTCAATCCCCAGGCGTACGAAGAAACCCTCGGCGCCCTGATCGAGCAGGATGCAACCCACGTCCAGCAGGTGAGTATCGAGTGGGAACCCACCGCCGCCCAGGCCTGCATCGTCGCGGCCGCCATCGCCGCCATGCCGGACCACGAGCCCGCCGATCGCCCCGGCCACCGCCGCCTGGTTGCTCGCCGCCTGACCACGTTGATCGCCGAGAGCGGATTCGACCATATCGCCGATGCGCTCGCAGACGCCGAGGCCGACGGCGGCGACGCCGCGCACGACCTCCTGCGGGCCGCCACCGATCCCGGCACGCTCAGGGCGGTCGCCGAGGCAACGCTGCTCCCGGGCATTGCGCCGCAATCCGCTGATCGCCTGATGCGGTCCTTGGGCCCAAAGGTCGGGGCCCGGCTCTTGAACGAGGCCGGACGAGAGGCCCGGCCGGACGTCCGAGCCCGCTTCGTGGGAATGGCCCGCGCCGCCGGTGATTGGTCCGACCTGATTCGCCGAGCCGCCGCGGTCAGCCGCGAAGCCCTGACCGAAGTCTTCACGCGTCAGCCCGGCCTTACCCGGGCGGAGAGCGACTCCCTCTCCACGCTGCTCATCTCACTTGGAGATGAAGAGACTTCTCGCAAGGTCATGGAGGCCATCCGCACCAGCGGTGACCACTGGAGCGAAACCGCCATCAACCACGGCCTCGCCTCCGGCGATCCCGCGTTGCAGTCGGAAGCCATCCGCCGAACCGCCGCCCAAAGGCAGGTACAGTGCCTCCCGCGCCTCGCGGAATACCTCTGCGGTGATACCGCCGTGCGATTCCGCCCCTTCACTTCCATTTGCGCGGCGAACGCGATGGCCTCGTTTGACGAGTTGGGCATCCAGGCGTTGGTCTCGGTGGCGCGAACCCTTGCCGGCCGCCGCGGCGCTGCCGCGAGCCTCCGGTTGTTCTTCCTGGGGCGGGTCCTCTGGCGCCACCGCCTGACGGACCCGATCCGGTTGCTCACCGCCGACCCCGCGTGCCGCGCCGTTCGAAGCGCGGTCCGCGCCTGGCACATCCTGAACCTGATCCCGGGGGTGGTGCCATGATGCGCATGGTCCACGCGATGGAACTCGCCCTGTCGAGCCTCACAAACGCGCTCGAAGCCCGCAGGCTGTACACAAGCGACCACCCCGTGGCCCGCGACAAGGCACGGGAAGCACGCGATGTCATCGCCCGATGCACCGCCGCCCACCCCGGCGCGACCGCTCTCTTGCTCCCCGACCGTGTGGTCGTTGGAGATGAGCCGCTCCCCGGTGGAGCGCCCCTCGCCAGGGGGTCGCTCAAAAGCCTGCACACCCGGGGTGTCGCCGCCATTCAACTCCGGTCCGAGCCCTCAGCCGACGACATCGATGCCATCCTGCGGTGCATGGAAGACGCCAAGGCCCCGCTTGTCATGCTCGACTGCCTCATCTTTCACACCGCCGTGGCCGCGCGCGCTGCGGCCGTGCCCATTGCCAACCCACTCCCGTCAACCGCGGCAGCCGCCCCAACGCCGTTACCCGAAGATGCGGCCACGCAGATCAGGGAGGCATTTGCCCCCGTCGAGCGTCGCGGTGCGCTGGAGGCCGCGGGCCTTGCCACCCTCGCCGGTGAACTCGCCGGCCTGGTCATGTCCAGGGGCGACGCCCTCATCCCCCTCGCCGGCCTGCGCAGCCACGATGAGTACACCTACGTCCACACGCTCAACGTCGCCATGCTGGCCGGCGCGCTCGCGGAAACAATCGGGCTGTCCGCCGACAAAGTCCGCGACATCACCTACGCGGCCATGCTCCACGATGTGGGCAAGAGCCGCACGCCCCCCGAGCTCCTCAACAAGGGCGGCAAGCTCTCAGACGGCGAACTGGCCATCATTCGCCGCCACCCCGTCGACGGTGCCCGCATCCTCATAGAGGCCAACGTCGAACTCGACCTTGCCATCGCCGTGACGTACGAACACCACATGCACATGACCGGCGGCGGATACCCCAAGGCCCCGCCCGGGTACCGCATGCACGCCGCCAGCCGGGTTGTCCAGGTCGCCGATGTCTTCGATGCCCTGCGCACCAACCGCCCATACCGCGGCGCGCTCTCCATCGAGCAGGCCCGCGAACTGATGTACAAGGACGCCGGGCGCGTCTTCGAGCCTGCCCTGCTCGACGTCTTCTTCACCCGTGTCGCCACCCGCACCGTCCGCCATGCGGCCTGACGTCGAAGCTCCAGCCGACCGCGATCGGTCGGGCACTGTGCTCACACGGGCCCGCCTCACACCTCCCTTCTCCGTGTGCTCCGTGGTTCAGTCTGCCTCCAAGCAGTCAAACGGTCGCCATCGGGCCCGTGCAAACCCCGCCCGTCCCCGCTATCGTTCCCCCCAATCCAAAACCCCCCGGCACGTAGGCCCAAGAAGCCCCCCAGCGAACCCATATGCCCCAGCCCAAGAACCACCTGCTCCGCGCCCTTGTTCCTCTGGTTGTGGCCGTTGCCGGCGTTGGCGTCGCGATTGCCGTGTTCCGCGTGTCCAAGCCCAGTTCCGCCCCGGTCGCCGCGCCGTCGGTGGCCTCCGCCCAACCGCCCGCGGACCCGCTCGCGGGCCAACCGAGCCAGACGCCCGCTACGGCACAGTCCCAGCCCACGAGCCCAATCACAGCCGCTCCGCCGCCGGTGCCCACAACCCCTTCGCTCCCCCCGCCGACCCCGGCCGAAGTCGCATACCGAGCCCGCATCTTCCCACCGCTCGTCCCTGCGGACACCCTTCCGCCGATCGGCGACCTTGACCCCAAGGGCCGGTTCGAAGCCCAGGTCAAGTTCTCCAACACCGGTGCCGGCATCGCCCTCATCGAACTCGCCGACCACTTCGAGACCATAAAAGAGGACAAGCACGTCACCGTGCAGTCCGAGCACTCAATCTCCCGCGGCCCCTACGCCGATGTGCTCTCCCCCTTCGCCGCTCTGGCCATCGAACTCACGCCCGCCGGCGCTTCCCCGGTGATGATCAACCTCGCCGCGGCTCCCAGCGGCCCTGTGTGGCGGCTGGTCAGCGCGACGCAGCAAGAAGCCGCGTTCGAGGCCATCATCGAAGACGGCATGGGCGCCGATGTGCTGCGAATCCAGCGCACCTACGCCCTCGCGCCGGGCGCGTTCGAACTCTCCCTCAATCAACGGCTCACGAACCTCTCCGCCCGCCCGCTGACCATCCGCTGGTTCCAGGTCGGCCCGGTGGACCTCCCGCAGGACGCCGCCAGTTACGGCGGTGACAAGCGCCACATCCGCTTCGGCTACCTCCTATCCGCCGCCAAAGACCCCACGCAGGGCTACGTCGTCTCGGACAAGTACATCCTCTCGCGCGAAGAGGTCTTGGGGAAGCGAGAGACCGTTGCAGGTGCCGACGGGCTTCCACTCAAGGATGCAAGCGGCAACCCGATCCTCCGCTACCCCGAGAAGACCGCCTGGCCGAACCAGCGCAGCATCGACGATGGGTACTCGCTCGTGTGGTCGGGCATGAGCAACCGGTACTTCGGTGTGACCGTCCACCCGCAGGTTGCCCCCGGCGCCACCGGCGTTGCCAAGACCTTTGCCTGGGTCCAGGGCGTCAGCCGTGTCGTGCTCGACAACCCCGGCCAGGAAGTGCTCGCCCTGCGCCTGGAAAGCAAGCCCCTGGCCCTGGGCCCCGCCGGCGCCGCCGGGGCGGTCGCGGAACTCCCCCAGGGAATCTTCGTTGGGCCGCTGGACCGCCGCCTCATCAACGCGCAGCCGACCCTCAAGGCCCTCGGGCTCTCGGGCCTGGTCGTCTACAACTTCGGCGGCATGTGCGCCCCGTGCACATTCGGCTTCCTGACCGATGCGCTCCTCTGGCTCCTGCACACCCTGCACGACTTCATCTTCCACGACTGGTCGCTCGCCATCATCTTCCTGGTGGTGTGCGTCCGGACCCTCCTGCACCCCGTCACCAAGTGGTCGCAGATCCGCATGGCCCGCTTCGGCAAGCAGATGCAGGCCGTCGGCCCCAAGCAGAAACTCCTGCAGGAGAAGTTCAAGGGCGACCCCAAGAAACTCCAGGAAGAGACCGCCAAGCTCTGGCGCGAAGAGGGCATCAACCCCGCGCAGATGCTCGGCTGCGTCCCCATGCTACTCCAGACCCCCATCTGGATCGCGCTCTTCGCCACCCTCTACTTCGCCGTCGAGCTCCGCCACCAGCACGCCTTCTACGGCGTCTTCCAGATGATCAGCAGCGGCATCTGGTTCCTGGGCGACCTGGCCGAGCCCGACCGCCTCTACTACTTCGGCAGGACCATCGCCAGCATCCCGCTCCTGGGCCCGATCACCTCCATCAACATCCTCCCCGTCATCCTGGGCATCGTCTTCTTCATCCAGCAGAAGTACCTCACCCCGCCCACCTCCGCCACCATGACCCCCGAGCAGGAAATGCAGCAGAAGATGGTCAAGTGGATGATGGTCTTCATGTTCCCCGTGATGATGTACAACGCCCCCTCCGGCCTGGCCCTCTACTTCATCGCCAACTCCACCATCGCCATCCTCGAGAGCCGCTACATCCGCAGCCACATGGATAAGTACGGCATGCTCGACACCGAGAAAATGAAGTCCGAGCGCCTCGCCAAGATCAACTCCCGCTCGCAAGCCGGCACCGGCGCCAAGCAGCAAGGCTTCTTCGCCCGGATGCAGGACCTTGCCGAGCAGAAGCGCAACGAAATGATGAAGTCCCAGGGCAAGCGCCCCAACCCCAACCGCCGCAAGTAAAACCCCCTCCCAGAGGCAGGGACCGGGGGTGGGTTCGCCCTACCCCTCCATCGGAAGTGGCCAGAAGCGATTTCTCTGGTCTGTTCCTATTTCTTTCGAGCCCTGCGCCTCCGCGTGAGCCCTCTGCCGAACGCGGCGCGGATTAGCCGCTGTTGTTCAGCGACCCCACCGGACTGGAGGCGTACAAGGTCTTCGGGCCAACCATCCAGGTCGCCGCGGCGCAAGACCAAGAGAGACCCCGCGAACCGAGCCGAATGCCTTGCCCGGCCCGACCTTGCCGCCTGTCAGCCCGCAGAGCATCATGAGCTGCGCACGCCAGCGAGAGGGCTTCGAAGCCAAATTATGCGATTAGGGTTGAACCAGGCACCCCGGTTCGTGTATCTTTGACCGGCGAGGGATCTCGCCCGATCGCTCGCTGGAGAGAGAAACCGATGTCATTGACCAAACTCATTCCCATTGCGCTAGGTGTTTGCCTCACCCCGCTCGCCGTCGCGGGCCCCACCTTTGACTTGGGAGGCACGGGCTCAAGCGGGACTGTCAGTTACTTTGCAACTCCCGTCGGTGGAGGCGGATCACTCGCCGATTCCACCAGCGGCTCACAACTGTTCACGCCCACGTCCGGCAGCGGCCAAACCGGAGGTGGCCTGCTCGGCGTCTGCGACATGACCACCACATACACCGCGGTGATCGCCGACGCATTCCTCCCCGGTGATACCCTCGTCACCTACCACCCCCACAGCGATGCGTGGTTCAATGTTGACGATTACACCGGCTCCGTTTCTTCCTCAATCAACGTCAACCTGAGGATCGCCATCCAGGAACCGTTGTACTACGCGCTGACGCTCAGCGGAGACCTCACAGGTCTCACGTTTACGCACAACAATGGCTCCGCGATCGTTGGGGACATCCTTGCGCCCGGCATCTACAACATGCACCACGTCATAGGCGGCCGCGCGGGCACGTTGCCCGGGTATTCAGCCACGCAAGTGCTCGACGGCACCGCCCAGCTGTTCCTCTCTCCCAATCCGGTCCCAGCCCCAACGACCGCGTTCATTGCGTTGCTCGGACTCGCGTGCGTCCCTACCCGGCGCCGCCCCCGCTAAGCCGAAACTGGGGAGGTTGCAGGGGACCGTCGCGGGGCACGAGTGATCGTCCTCTCGCCCATGTTCACCAGCGCCCCGCGGGGCGGCGGGGTCCTTGACCAGCCCCTGGCGGAGTGGCATCAACGGTCGTGCCCAAGTCCGCTGCCCTGAGCAGCCGGTGCGTGCTGCATCCTTCACGCGAACATCCATCGACGGTCCAACCCCTTCGTCAGTGATCTCGGCGCAGCCGCACCGACAGTGTCCCCCCGTCCCTCGCCCCGTCGCACAACAACTGAGCCCTCCACCCGTGCCCCGGCCGCCGACCACATCCGCAATGAACACCTTGACCCCGGGGGCAAATCCCTCCCGGGGTCAAGGGCGAGAGCTCAGAAGTTCAATCCCGCGGCACACCGCGCCCGGCTCACGGGGTAAAGAACAAGAAGTATGGCCGCAGTTCCACCGCCGGCACCGGATACCCCAGCGCATCGATCACCGCCGCCGGCCGGGCCCGCAGCGAGTACGACCCATTGTCCGCCGAGTTCCACGTGCCGCCCCGGGCCGCGATCCGGTAGAAGACGACATAGGTGTTGGTGTTGGCGTTGTAGGCGCGGCTGACGAGCTCGCTCGCGCCGATGTACCCACCCGGGCCGACCAGCTCAACATCCCCATCCCCCAGCGAATCCCAACTCATGAACCGGCGGTTCGCGCGGTATGCCAATGCCACAAGCATGTGGTCCGAATCCTTGACGACGGTCGTGCTCGTCACCACGGCGTTGGGTGTCTGGAAGTAGAGGTAGTAGGTGTTCAGCGTCATCGGCGCGACCATGTTGGCCTGGAAGTCCGCCACCTGGCTCGCGCGCACCCGCAGCGTGTAGGCGCCGTTGTCGGTCCAATCCCAGTACCCGTTGCGGGCCGGGAAGCGGTACGTCACCAGGAGCTTGCCGAACTGCGGAACCCAGCTCGTGCGCAGGCCCCCGCGCTCGAGGTAGCCCGATGGGCCGACCAGTTCCACATCGTTGTCGTCCACCGAGGCCGGCGAGATGCCCAGCGGGTTCCCCGCGCGGTCGGTGTAGGTCACCGCCGTATCCATTAATACCCCGCCGTTGCGGACATACGTGCTGGACAGCGTGGCCGTGGGGTTGTTGAACCACAGGAAGTACGAGTCCAGGCTCTGCGTCGCCGCGAAGTGGCCGTCATGGTCCGACACGTGGAACGGCCGCACCCACACCGAGTAACTGCCGTTCTCCGATGTGTCCCACGCCCCGCCCGGCGCTGCAAAGTTGTACACCGCCGTGGCCACCGAGTCGGAGTTCAGCACGCGGTGCACGAGTGTGGAAGCGATCGTCCCTCCCCCGGCACGCCGAAGCTCGATGTCCCCCGACCCGATCGAACTCAGGTTGATCGACACATCGTCGCTGTACCGCACCGTGACCCGGAAGTGGTCCACGCCGGCTGAGGTCCCGATGTCCGCGGAGGTGATGACCGCGTTGGGCGAAGGGGCGTTGATGTTGTTGGAGTCCAAGGTGACGGCGCCGTCCAGCGCGAGGACCCGCCCGTTCACGTTGGCGTTGGTGGTGAGCGCCGTGCTCGCCGAGGCAATGATCGTGCCGGAGAACGCACTGTTCGTGCCCAGCGTCGCCGAACTGCCCACCTGGAAGTACACGTTGGAGAAGTTGGCCCCATTAGTCTGAATGATCGACGAGCCCGAAGCGGTCGTGAGCGTGCTCTCAATCTGGAAGACAAACAGCGGGTTGTTCTGGCCCTGCCCGTCGAGGATGAGTTGCCCCGTCAGCGCCGCGGACGACGAGAAGTGATATACGCCCGGCGGCAGCGTGCGGCTGCCCAGGTCCTGGCCCGTCAGGTCCGTCGTGGCCGTCAGGCCCGCGAGCGTAACGAACGCCGTCGCGGCATCGGCGTGGGCCTGAATCGCCAGCGCGTCGTTCACGCGGATCGAACCCCCCGTGACCGCACCCGCCGGAACCCCGGTGATGCCGGTTCCCGGGCTCACGCCCAGGTTGCCCACCACTTGGGTGGGGCCGGTGTTGGTCACCCCCGAGCCCCCCAGCACGGCGAAGCTCTCGGCCGCGCCCAGCGGCACGCTTTGTGCTTCCGCACCGCCCCCAGCGCAGGCCACAATGGCTAGGAAGAGAGTGGCGTTCCACCCGACGAATGTTCTACGACCCAGCGAACCCGTGTTGAACAACATGCAGACCTCCCGAAACTGCCGGAATCCGTATCCCGGGCACGACAGACTTCGCGCTGGTTCCACGCGGGTCCGTGCCACGGAGGCAGCAGAAAAGCCCGCAATGGAAAGCGTTCGGCCAGAACTGAAACAAAATGGCGAGGGAGGCAGGCAGGCGCACAAAGAAGCGGCTTGCCCTGCCTCAGACGTCACCCTGAAACTACACCCACCGACCCGATTCCGCCCGCTTCGTACTTTCGAATGCACAGGAACGAACGTGCGGTTCTTCTTCGACCCTTGGCGCGGCCATGCGTGTCTGCCCGCGAATCAAGGTCCTCGGAGTATCGTTCTGAATCGGGCCCCGAGAGGAAACCCGGGTAAAACGATGTCGCACACGAAGCGGGAGCGAACCGCGAGTCGTGCCTGTGCGGACGGCGGCTGACCGGTACGCCGATCTACAGCCGTCCCATGAGCAGCAGCACCACCACGATGATGAGGACGACCCCGAGCACGCCGCCCGGCCCATAACCCCACTTGCGGCTGTGGGGATACAGCGGGAGTGCGCCGATGAGCATGAGGATCAGGACAATGATGAGAATCGTGCCGAGCATGATTGCTCTCCTTTCAAGGCCGTGACGCTGCCCCCGCAAACGAGGATGCTGGCAGTGACTGTCACCGGTGTTGGCACCCTGATCATGGCCGACTGACCCAGCGACTTCTATGCGGAAACTTCCGCGTTCGTCGCCGAGGCCCCGCGCGCGTTCGAGCCTCCGTCGCAGGGCAGATCGAACGCGACGGTGGTTCCCGCGCCTTGGACGGAACTGATCCGCACATGGCCGCCCGCGCCGCCAACCAGCCGCTGGACCATCGCCAGTCCCAGGCCCGTGCCGCCGCGGTCGGCCCTGGTCGTGAAGGACGGCTCGCCGGCGTGCGTCTGGACCGCGGGGCTCATGCCCGCGCCGTTGTCGATCACCGTCAGTCTGATCGCCCGGCCGCCCTGCACGAGCACGGCGGCGATCACGATCGTGCCGCGCCCGGAAGCGCCGCTGTCACCGGGGGCGTCGCCCGCGCGGGGAGCCGCCTCTGTAATCGCGTGCGTCGCATTCTCCACAAGGTTGAAAACAACCTGAGTCAGGTGCTGCGGTTTGATGCGAGCCGCCGGCAGGCCCGGTGGGATATCGGCCCGGATGGTCACATCTTCACGGTGCACGGCGCGGAGAAGCACCATCATCTCCGGCCACCACACACCCAGGTTGGTGACAAGGTGCGGGGGGCACGCCCCCGGGTCCGTGGCCGCCTGCCGCAACTCATGGGCGAGCCCCCGCAAGTGCGTGCTGGCCACCCGCAGCGAAAGCAGGGCGCTGGCGCCCCCGGGCGAAAGCGAGTCAGATGCCATCACATCAAGGTTGTTGTCGATCATCATCACAAAGGCACTCAAGTCCTGTGCCGCGTCCGCCGCGGCCTCCCGCGCGCTGCGCACCATCCCGTCGCTCCCGCGCCGCGGCGCCGGTGCGGGCGGTGGCCCCTCGCGGATCAGCCCCCGGCGGTCCATTCCGCCGCCGTGCGGAGCGGGCCTTACCCACGGCGCAGCGCTCACGCTGCTGCCGTTGGTCACCGCGGCTCCCGGCTCGAAGCACGCCTCGAACTTGAGAGAAACCGGCGGCATGGCGGACCCCTTGGACTTGCCGGACTGTTGGCGTGAACCCGGAATGAACCGACATGCATCGTCGCCGCGGACCGCCCCCGGGGTACCGGGGAAAGTTCCTGCTTCCCTCTCCCGGCCGTCAGGCGGCGTGGCATCCAAGGTAGTGCCACCCCACCGCTGCGCGGAGCGGTCACCGTGATGCGAGTCCTTGACGAGTGCACCCACCGACGGTCCAGAACCACTATCCATGATGTCGCGGACTTCGTGGGCGACCTCCACCCTGACACACCGTGACCCGTCCTGCCCCGTGGCGTGTGCCGGTCGCTATGAGCGTCCCGGTGGAGGGGTAGGAACGAACGCTGACAGGGCACATATTCTCTCTTGCCACTCGTTGCGTTCCCCGATTCGCCCCGCTCACCCTCATCCCCCAGCCACCCACTTGCACCACGGCGACACCATCATCGCCCCCGCCTCCGCGCCCGGCCGTTCGCCCCGCGCCATCATCCGCATCTCCGGCCACGCCACCGGCCGCCTGTTGCGGTCGCTCACGGGTGAAGACCACGCCTCCCGCCGCTGCTCCACCGCCCTGCTCCACCTCGCTCCCGGTGTGCAACTCCCCATCCTCATCGCGCGCTTCCTCGCCCCAAACTCCTACACCGGTGAAGACGCCGCCGAGTTGCAAGTGCCCGGCAACCCCGATCTCGTCGAGCGCCTCCTCCACCTGCTCGCTTCATACCCCGGCGTCCGCCTCGCCCACCCCGGCGAGTTCACCGCACGCGCGTACCTCGCCGGCCGCATGACCATCGACCAGGCCGAGGGCGTCGCCGCCACCATTGCCGCCACAACCTCTGAACAACTCGCCGCCGCCGCCAGCCTCCTCGAGGGCCGCACCGGCGCGCACTACCGCCGCTTCTCCGATGAACTCGCCAACCTCCTCTCCCTCGTCGAAGCGGGCATCGACTTCACCGACCAGGAAGACGTCGTTGCGATAACGCCCGGCGCACTCGCCTCACGCCTCGCGTCACTGGCTGATCAAATCGCCGCGCACCTCGGCGCGGCCGCTGGCGCCGAGTCCGCCCCACCCATCCCCCGTGTCGTTCTCGCGGGCAAGCCCAACGCCGGTAAGTCCACCCTGTTCAACGCCCTGCTCCGCCGTCGCCGCGCCGTCGCCAGCCCGACCCCAGGCACCACCCGCGATGTCCTCTCCGAAGAGTTCGACCTCTGCTCCGCGATTCCCGGTGGCCCGACAATCCTCCTGCAAGACCTCGCGGGCCTCGATGCCTCCGCAACCGGCCTCATCGAGTCCAGCGCCCAGCACGCCGCCGCGGCAGCCCTCCGCTCCGCCGATGTCATCCTCTGGTGCGACCCCACCGGCCGCTTCAACCCCGCAGCGCTCCCGGTTACGCTCCCACCGGTTCCCACGATCCGCGTGCGCACCTTCGGCGATCAGCCACGCGCTGCGCACACAGCCGAAGACCTCGCGGTGTGCGCCCTGGACGGCTGGAACCTCAGTGTCCTGCGCCGCGCCATCGCCGACGCCTCCACCACCGCAAGGGCCGGCTCCATCGCCGCCCTCCTCCCGCGCCACCGCCGCGCCCTCTCCGAAGCCGGCGCGCGAATCGCCGAGGCCGCCGCCATGATCGACCCGTCCGCGCTCGACGGCCGCCTCGACGCCCCCGAACTCATCGCCGGTCTCCTCCGCGCCGCCCTCGACAGTTTGGGCGAACTCGTCGGCCACATCAGCCCCGACGACATCCTCGGCCGCGTCTTCGCGACCTTCTGCATTGGTAAGTGATCCCGGAGGTTGAACCACGGAGCACACGCAGGCCGCAGAAGCGATCCAATCCTGGCTTCCGTTCCAATCCAGGCTTGGTTCTTGCTCCGTGTCTCTCCGTGTTCTCCGTGGTGAGGCTCTTATCCCCCGCTCGCCGCCACAAACTCGCTCAAGTACTTCTTCTCAAACGCCTCCACCGCCGCCGCCGTCGCCGATGCATCGATCCCCCAGCAGCACGCCAGCGGCGTTTCTCCCGTCCAGTCCCCCTGCACCATCAGCACGCCCTCGATCGTGTACGCGCTGGGCAGCCTGCCCCCCAGGTATGCCGTCAGCGCATTCACCGTCGGCCCGCCGATGCTCACGGTCGCCAGCGACCTCAGTTGGTCGTTGTTCAAGTACCAAAGGTCTGAGCACACCACCACGCGATCCGGCGCTGCCCCGGCGCCCAGCGCCTTCAGCACCCGCTCCCGCAGCCGGTAGGCGATCGGCCGATCAAACACCTCCGCCGCTAGGTGTGCCCCCGTCACGATCAACACCTGTTGCTTCGTCGTCTCAAACTCCGACCCGAATCCCGGGAAAGCCGTCGTCATGGGTGCAAAGATACCAGTGATGACCAACGCCGTTTCCCACCAAGCCCAAGAGACCCCGCCGAGCCCCACCCCGCCAGATCAGGGCGGGCCCGCTCCCGTCGCCCTCAAGCCGCGCCCCCGCCCCTCCCAGCCCATCCTCGACAAACTCCCCCCCTATAAGGTCCTCCTGCACAATGACGATGTGAACGAGATGGGCTTCGTGATCCAGGCGATCGTCGAACTCACCCCGCTCAACAAGGACCGCGCCGTCGAGGCCACCCTCGAGGCCGACAAGACCGGCATCGCCCTCCTCCTGGTCACCCACAAAGAACGCGCCGAGCTCTACCAGGACCAGTTCCGAACCAAGGCCCTCTCGGTCACCATCGAACCGGCATAGAGAGCCACGAGCGCATGCTCGGGTGTCTTGTGCGGCTGCACCCCGCCCACCGCGAAGCACCTTCGTGCGCACGCCGACGTTCCATCGGCGAACCCCCTTGTCTCCAACCTCCCACGCCCGAGCTCGCGCTCGGGGCTCTCCAATTCAATCCCCGCCCCGTCAACCCCTCCCCTGACAGAATCTCCCCGTCACTCTTTCCCCACGCTTCACCACCCGCGCCAAGCCCCGACCCCGCCCATCCGTCGCCGCCGCGCCCCGCTCCCCCGCTTCCCGTCTGCAATCCACCAGCCGCCCTCCCCAGCCGTCGATGCTCTCACGCCGCGGCCGGCCATTCCGCCAGCCGCGCCAATGGAGGCGTGGACGTGCGAACCCTTCACCTTGGTGACCTGCTCGTCAAGCATGGTGTCCTCTCCGCCTCCCAGCGCGATGAAGTGCTGTTGGCCCAGCGTGCCCGCGGCGGCCCCTTCGGCGCCGTCGCTGAGGAAATGTTCGGCGTCAGCCCCTCGGCCATCGAGCGTGCCTGGGCCGAGCAGTACGCGGCCTTTGCCGCCCACGTTGACCCGAGAACCTACACCATCAACCCCCGCGCCTTGGAGGTCATCAGCCGCCGCCAAGCCTGGCAGTTCAAGATCCTGCCCCTGGACCTGGCGGGTGACGAGGTGGTGGCCTGCACGACGCAGGACAACCTGGTACGAGCCCTCAAGTTCGCCGGTTGGCGTCTGGGCCATGCCTGCCAGTTTGTCCTTGCCGAACCCCTTCCCCTGGGTGAGGCCCTCGCCAAGCACTTCCCCATGGCCGGAATGACCCCCGAGGCCGTCTGTCCGGTTCTGTAACCCCCTTAACGCCCCCATTTTGATTGACGAGCCCGCAGGGCGCTGTACTCTGTCTCCAGGAACGAGGAGAGACCAATGAAGTACCTGCTGCCCGTCATGGCTATCTGCGCTGTCCCCCTGGCCGCCCACGGCGCCTCCACCTTCTCGGACGGGACGTTTAACCCCAGCAACTGGGGCTTTGAAACCATCGGCAGCGGAACCGTGACCTTCGGCCAGATCGCCGCCGGCGGCAACCCCGGCCAGTACCGCCAGATCGACCAGGTGGTCAACCAGAATACTGGCTGGTTCTACTCCTTCAGCCGCTATGGCACAACCATGCCGACGCGGTATGAACCCGCCGTCTCCGGCGCCATCGCCAGCGTGGACTTCTCCATCGACAGCCGCACCATCAGCGTTCTGAGCGGTCAGGTGCCCGGTATCGGCCTCGGAATCAAGCAGGGCTCGCTGGTGTTCATGCAGACCGCGTTCTTCAACGGCTTCGCCAACACGTGGACCACCTACAGCGTCAACAGCCTCACCCCCGCCAGTTTCTCGTGCATCAACGGCGCGGGCTCGCTCGACTTCTCCGCCTCCGGCGCGCCCATCCGCTTCGGGTTCATCACCGCCAACGCCAGTTTCTCCGCGACCACCACCGGCAGCGTCTCCGACTACGACAACTTCTTCGTCAACGTCGTTCAGGTTCCGGCCCCCGGCGCCCTCGCCCTCCTCGGCCTGAGCGTGCCCTGCCTCTTGCGCAGGCGCGCCCGAGTCTGAAAGCCCCGGCCACTCTTCCTACACTGCTCCGTGCCAAAGCCGCGTCCTTCCCCTGATACCAACGCCCAAGCCGATCACTCAACCAGGGGGTCCGGCGATGACGTGCGCACCGTCTCTTTCGTGAGCCTCGGCTGCCCCAAAAACCTCGTTGACTCCGAGAAAATGCTCGGCCTTCTGGCCGAGTCCGGCCTGGTGCCGATCTCCTACGACGCCCAGGTCATCGACGCCGACGACCACGCCGGGAAACCCGCAACCGGCCACGGGCACCAACCACCCGTCAATAACTTCAACGGTGCCGATGCCGTCGTCATCAACACCTGCGGCTTCCTCGAAGCCTCCAAGGAAGAATCCCTCTCCGTCATCACCGAGGCCATCGCCGCCAAAGAGCGCGGCGAGATCAAGCGGGTCGTCGTCGCCGGGTGCCTCGTGCAGCGGCACCGCGCCAAGATGCTCGAGTGGGCCCCGGGCATCGACGCCATGGTGGGTGTCTTTGACCGCGACAAGATCGTTGAGGCCGTGACCGGCGGCATCGGCCGCCTCGCCGGCAAGCGCGACACCCTCGCGCAGGCCTCCGACCAGCCCAAGTACTGGATCGCCGGCAACGCCCTCCAAGCCGCCAAGGCCCGGGGCATGTCAGTCGCCGGCCTGACCGTCAACGGCAAAGACGGCAAGGGCCTGGGATACTTCGAGGACGATTCCGCCCGCATGCGCCTCACGCCCCGCCACTACGCCTACCTGCGCATGAGCGAAGGCTGCAACCAGAACTGCGCCTTCTGCACCATCCCCAGCATCCGCGGCAAGATGCGCAGCAAACCGCTGGACCGCATCGTCCAGGAAGCCCGCGAACTGCTCGCCGACGGCGCGTTCGAACTGCTCCTGATCGGCCAGGACACCACCAGTTACGGCGACGACATCGGCTTCGGCCTCAACTACGACGGCAAGGGCGGCGGCGGCCTTCCCGCGCTGCTGCGGGCCCTGAGCGACGTGGTCGATCAGACCACCGGCGCAGGCTGGATCCGCCTGATGTACGCCTACCCCACCAACTTCTCGATGCCCATCGTCGAAGCCTTCGCGGAACTCACCCAGAAGGGCCGACTCCTCAAGTACCTCGATATCCCGCTCCAGCACGCCAGCGACAACGTCCTCAAGGCCATGCGCCGCAACGTGACGCGCCAACAGCAGGAAAGCCTGATGTCCACCCTGCGCGACAAAGTCCCTGGCATGGCCATCCGCACCACCTTCATCTCCGGCTTCCCCGGCGAGACCGAGCAGGACCACCAGGAACTGCTCGAGTTCGTCGAGTCCGTCGGCTTTGACGCAGTGGGCGTGTTCGAGTACAGCCACGAGCCCGGTACGGTCGCGGGCACCATGGAAGACAACCCCGTTCTCGCTGTTCCGCCCGAAGTGAAAAAGCGCCGCCGAGATGAGGTCATGGCCCTCCAGCAGCGCCTCGCCTTTGAGCAGGCCGCCTTCGTCGCCGAGCAGTTCGACGAGAACAATCCCGCTGCCGGCGGCGTCCAGTTCGATGTCGTCATCGATGAGCCCATGCGCACCAGCGGCCTCAAGACCTCCGGCGTCGGCCAGGGCGGGCGACTCTACAAGGGCCGGGCCTACTTCCAGGCCCCCATGGTCGACTCGCTCACCTTCGTCCAGAGCCGCGAGAAACTCGCCCCCGGAGAGGTGGTCCGCTGCACCATCGTCGCCAGCGACGGCTACGACCTGATCGCCCGCCCCACGACCGAACTCGAGAAAAAGCTCTCGCTCCGAGTGCTCGGGTAGCGACTCCTCTCAATCTCTTGAATTTTTCCCCGCCTTTCTCCGTGGCGCTCCGTGGCCTCCCTGGTTCAGCTCTTCGTTACGGCCACATGACAGCCGCAAAGCCCCCAAGTTGAGGCGGCCACCGCCCCGTTGGCCGATAGTGGTGAACCTTGCTCCGCCCTGGACAAACCATTGGCCTCTGTGTCTTCGCGCTGCTCACGATCGGCGTGATGATGGTCAACTCCGCCGGAATGAGCGTCGCGCCCGTCGATTCCCCAGACCAACTCGTCCCCGCCGTCACCGCCGAATCCATCATCATGTCCCGCAGCACCCTCTACATGGGGCTCGCCATCGCCGGAATGTGGCTGGGGGCCATGCTCCCCGTCCGCCGCCTCGTCGTCGCCGCCGCAGAGGCCGGCAAGCAATCCGGCCAGACCCTCCACGTGCTCACCCTCGCCACCCTGGTTGTGATCTTCACCTGCGCCCTTGTCTACATCCCCGGAATCTCCCGCGAGGTCAACGGCGCCAACCGCTGGATCGGCCTGCCCATCCCGGGCATCGGGGACGCCCTCTCGGTCCAGCCCAGCGAAATCGCCAAGTGGGCCTTCGTCGGCATCATCGCCTGGTACGGCGCTTCGCGGATCAAGGTCATCCATGAGTTCTGGCGAGGCCTGTGCCCCGCCCTCATCGCCATCGCCGCCGTCTCCGGGTTCATCGTCCTCGAAGACCTCGGCACCGGCGTGCTCATCGCCGCCGTCGCGTGCCTGCTCCTGCTTGGCGCTGGCGCCCGGGTCTGGCAGTTTGCCATGTTCGTGCCCGTCGGCCTCCTCGCCCTCGCCGGCGCGATCCTGACCAGCGAATACCGCGTCAAGCGCGTCATGGCCTTCATGGACCCCTACGCCGATCCCCAGGGAATCGGCTACCACACCATCCAATCGCTCGTCGCCGTCGCCGGCGGCAAGGGCTTCGGGCGCGGCCTCGGGCACGGCCTCCAAAAGTTCGGCTACCTCCCCGAAGACCGCACCGACTTCCTCTTCGCAATCATCTGTGAAGAACTCGGCATCGCCGGCGCCGCCGTGGTCATGACCCTCTTCATCGCGATGGTCTGGGCGGGCTTCCTCATTATGCGCCGCGAAGTCCACCCCATCCTGCGCCTCCTCACCCTCGGCATCATCGCCACCGTGGGCCTGCAAGCCGCGATGAACCTGGCCGTGGTCACCGGAATGGCGCCGACCAAGGGAATCGCCCTGCCCCTCCTGAGTTCCGGTGGTACCGGGTGGATCCTCACCGCTTTTTCCATGGGCCTGCTCATCGCCATCGACCGCTCGCACGCCGCGGAAGAGTCTCCCGCCGCCGACGGCCTGCAGGTGGCATCGGTATGAGCCGAGCCCCAGCCAGCGTGGTCTTCGCGGGTGGCGGCACCGGGGGCCACCTCTTCCCATCCCTCGCCATCGCCGAGGAACTCGTCGAGCGAAGCCCCAGCATGATGGTGCCGTTCTTGATCTCCAACCGCCCGCTCGACGCCGAAATCCTCCGCGGCGAACGGATCCACGGCGACCCCATCGCCTTCCAGCCCCTGCCCGCAAAGCCATTCAGCACCGGCCCCGTGGCGTTCCTCCGTTTCTGGAACGCATGGGGCAAGTCAGTCAGCGCCTCCAGGGCGGTCCTGAGCGCGGCACGGCGCGCAGGGCCCGTGCAGGTCGTGGCCGCGGGCGGCTTCGTCGCCGCGCCGGTGGTCAAGGCGGCGCGCCTGGAAAAAATCCCCATCATCATGCTGAACCTGGATGCAACCCCGGGCCGCGCCAACCAGTGGATCGCCAAGTACGCCACCAAGGTCTACACCACAGCGCCCGTCGACCAGGTGTGGTCGCGGGCCAAGGGGCTGGCCCAGTGGACCAGCATCCCTCCCATCGTCCGCCGCGCCGCCCGAGCACCGGGCGTCGCGCCCGAGTGCCGCGCCAAACTCGGCCTCGAACCCGATCGTCCCACGCTGCTGGTGACGGGCGCGAGCCAGGGCGCCCAGTCGATGAACTCGCTGATGGCGGCCCTTGTCCGGGCCCACGGCCCGGCCTTCTGCGATGCCAGGTGGCAGATCATCCACCAGACCGGAAGGTTCGGCACCGATGAACTCACCGCCGCCTACGGCGCCGCCGGAATCCCCGCAAAGGTCGAGCCCTTCATCCGCGAAATGGGCGCCGCCTGGGGCGCCGCCGACTTCGCCCTCAGCCGCGCCGGCGCCGGCAGCGTCGCCGAGGCCTGGGCCAACCTCGTCCCCACCATCTTCATGCCCTACCCCTACCACAAAGATGAGCACCAGGAACGCAACGCCGGCCCCCTGGTGCGCGCGGGCGGCGCGGTGATCGCCACCGACCAGGTCGAAGTCCCCGCCAACATGCACAGCGTGGCCCCGGTCATCCTGGACATGCTCAAAGACCCATCCAAGCGCTGGAAAATGAAGGCCGCCCTCGCCGGCCTCGGCCCCGCCGACGGTGCCATCCGCGTCGCCGAGGCAATCCTCGCGGGATAACGGCGGGTGGCACGACCCAACTCCCTGACGTGCCACCATCCACCGCCGCCAGCGATCAACCATCTTCTGCGCTCATCCCCGGCGGTGGGTGGTGCGCTCGCTCGCCATACTTCCATCAACGAGAATCATACGGATTCGCACCGAAACTCCGGCTCGGCCCCTCCCCGAGAGAGGGCTTGGTGCGGGTTGGTCGCGTCGAGCACCGCGCGCGAGTCAGCGAGAATCCACTTCACCGGCGCTGGACGAAGTGCCCTGACCTGCTCAGCGGCCGTGATCTCTCAGCACGCCCCCCCACCCAGCACGCGGAAGAAGGCCTCGATGTCCAGGTCAGTGCCGGCATCCCCATCGTTGTCAAAGTCCGGCGAGCCGCAGGTGGGGCAGCAGTCCCCGCCCAAGCACCGGAAGAACGACTCGATGTCCATGTCGGTTCCGGCATCGCCGTCGCCATCGAAGTCGGCAAAGCAGAGCCGCACCTCGGCGGTGGTGCTGGTCACCGTGCCGCACGAGTCCGTCACAACCACGTCGTACACACCCTCAAGGGTCGGGTCGTCGGATAGGAGCGTGAGCGTCCGCGTGGTCGCCCCACCGAAAAAGCCGGGGAAGTTGAAGAGGTTCTGCCCGTCCTGGCGCCAGCGGTACGAGTAGGGGGCGCCGGCAGGGACGGTCACGGCGAGTTGAAGGCCGGGGACTAGGAACTCCCGGCCGGACGGCTGGCCCAGGATGATCGGGTCGCAGCTTAGGACAGCGGCCGCGCTGGTCACGGTGTTGCATGCGCTAGTCACGACGCAGTCATAAGCACCCTCGTCTGAGGCTTGGACAGAGCTGATCATCACCGTCGCGGTCGCGGACCCCGAGATGCGCGGCCCATCGGCGAGGTTCACACCGTTGCGACGCCATTGGAAGGATGTCGCCGTGCCGTCTACGGCGACAGAGAAAGACGCCGTGCCGCCGGGCAAAAGAGCATTGCTCGATGGCTGTGAGGCGAAGGATGCACACGACCCGTTCAGTTCCCAGGTTTCGGCATTACTGGTGTTGTTGCCTTCTCCCCCGAAGAGGACTGTGACGCCGCGGGCCGCGTCATAGGCCATCGCGTGGCGACTCCTCGCCGAGGGGCCGGTGACCATCCGCTGAGTCCATGTAGTCCCGTTCCATTCCCAGGTCTCGGCGTTGTAGGCGCGCCCAAACGTGAGGACTGTGACGCCGCGGGCCGCGTCGTAGGCCATCGCGTGGAGGTACCGCTGCGAGGGGCCGGTGACCATCCGCTGAGTCCATGTAGTCCCGTTCCATTCCCAGGTCTCGGCGTTTTCGTCAGGTGTCATGCCCCCGAAGAGGACGGTTACGCCGCGGGCCGCGTCATAGGCCATCGCGTGGCTTCGCCTCGCCGAAGGACCGCTGACCATCCGCTGGGTCCAGGCGGTCCCGTTCCATTCCCAGGTTTCAGCGATGACGCCGCCGTACCAGCCCCCGAATAGGACGGTGACGCCGCGGGCCGCGTCGTAGGCCATCGCGTGGCCGGACCTCGCCGAGGGGCCGCTGACCATCCGCTGCGTCCACGCCATCCCGTTCCATTCCCAGGTCTCTCCCAAAGGGCAGCATCCGTTGGTGCCTCCGAAACAGACCGTCACGCCGCGGGCCGCGTCGTAGACCATCGCGGAGTCGCCCCGCGCCGAGGGGCCGCTCACCACGCGCTGGGTCCACACCATCCCGTTCCATTCCCAGGTCTCGGCGTTGAAGCTACCCGTATAGCCCCCAAAGAGGACGGTGACGCCGCGCGCCGCGTCGTGGGCCATCGCGTGGGAGTAGCGCGGCGAGGGGCCACTGACCGCCCGCTGGGTCCACTGGAGCAACTGCGCCTGGGCCGGGGTAGGTGCCAGCACGAACACCGCGAGCACGAGTCCGAGCAATCGCATCCGCACATCGCCACTGGGCTTTGTCATCGCGCACCTCCGTGGGCGACAGCATACCAGCGCGCCCAGCGGCACCAAGGCGCATTCTGCCGCGCCGGGGAGTCCGGGGCACTTGCCCACCATTGGAAACCGCACCAATCGTCCAAGCCTCCTGTTCTTTGCCCTCGGGCGATTTGGGCGGGTTATCACGATCAGCGCGAGCCGGGGGTACGTGGGGTTGCGGGGTGGGTGCGATGCCGGGCCACGCCGTTGGTATCGAACGCCGTGCCGCCGCACCGCCCCGGGCGGTCCCTGCGCTACGGCCCTCTCACGCCAACACCACGGATCATCCCAATCGCCCGCCCCCTGTTCTCGCCGTCGCACCCTCTTCGCACGCCACCCCATCCCCACTCCGCGTCCCTCCGCCCCCTCCCGTACCTCCGCGTTCTCTTCGTGACGCTCCCGTGCGCACAGAATCGTGTTTCCGCCGATGCCTGTGCGCGAAATCTCAAAGATTTCCAAACCGCGTAAATCCCAGCACCAACTCAACAGTTCGACCGTGCTTTCCACCGCTCCAGCGCGCACAAACCGCACTCCGAGCAGGGGTAGGTGGAGGCACGCACTTATTTCCACGTTTTCCCC
>Ga0163144_10001430_pt1 | contig 56422 bp, 45 predicted proteins | sample OliLak19BULKMAT1_FD_123175 | JGI IMG/M metagenome (GOLD analysis project Ga0163144, IMG submission 123175) | Freshwater microbial mat bacterial communities from Lake Vanda, McMurdo Dry Valleys, Antarctica - Oligotrophic Lake LV.19.BULKMAT1 | ecosystem: Environmental > Aquatic > Freshwater >... | reverse complement strand
GCCGGCCACCGCATATTCGTATGCACCGGGCAACAGCGGCACGCTGGCCGCGTCAATAATCAGTGTCACCTTGCCTGCCGCGGCCATCTCCCGGGCGTGGCCCAGAAATCCAAAGCCCGTGATGTCGGTACAGGCGTGCGCTGCGGTCGCCAGCATCGCCGTGCAAGCCGAATTGTTGAGCGTCAACATGCTCACGATGGATGCGTCCATATGTTCCGTCGACGCCGCGCCCCGCTTCAGCGCCGTCGAAATTACTCCCGTCCCGATCGCCTTGGTAAATACCAGCGCATCGCCGGGCCGGGCGCCCGCATTCGCCAGGACGCGCGAAGGATGAACGGTACCGGTTACCGCGTAGCCGAATTTCGGCTCATCATCGGCAACACTGTGCCCGCCGAGGATCACGCACCCCGCCTCTTTCATCTTGTCCGCGCCACCCAACAACACCTGACCCAAATCCTCGATATCGCCATCCCGAGGCCATGCCAGAATGGAGAGCGCCGTCAGCGGAACGCCGCCCATTGCGTACACGTCGGACAACGAATTCGCCGCCGCGATCGCGCCGAACAAGTACGGATCATCGACGATTGGAGTGAAGAAATCCACCGTCTGCACCAGGGCACACTCCGGCGTCAACTGGAAGACCCCGGCGTCATCGGACGTGTCGAAGCCAATCAGCACTCGCGGATCGGATTGTTTCGGCAGAGCGCCGAGCACCTGGTCCAAAACCTTTGGACTCAATTTGCTCGCTCAACCAGCGGCTTTAACGTGCGCGGTCAACTTTCGAACGGACATTACTTCAATTGTAGGATGGAGCTCAGCTCGGCTTCCGAAATAATGCGGGCGCCTACCGGCCACGGCTTGGCCGCCACGTTGTAGCGCAGCCACGCCGCCAGCACCGTCTTATCGATCTCGCCGTCCTCGCGCCCGAACAATTCCCGGCTGATCCCTTCACTGGTACGCGGTCCCCAGACGGATTCCCATGACTCCCAACGCCCGCCGTCAGGGCCCAGCACGCTCTCGCGCAAGGCTGACGCCCCAATCCCCCAGCCCTTTTCAAAGGGCCGCAATTGGCCCTTCGCGTCCTTGAAGAAATTCGCCGGATCGCTCGTCAAATTGATCCCGAAAAAATTCCGGAAATCGAGCGGATCCGGACGCAGCGCCCAAGCGGCGCCAAACCGGGCCGGGTGTGCCTGTTTTAGATGAATTGCCGCCCATCCGCCCAGACCTTCACCCAAAATGGCGGGATCCGCTCCCGGGCCCAGCGCCGGTAGAAGTTCTTCCAGCAACGCTCGTGTCCACGGACCATTAACGCCGGAGTCGGTATAGGCGTGGTGGCCGAAACGGTGGACACAATCGAGGAAAATGAATGTCGGCCTCGCCGGCATGGCAAGCAGACCCTTCCGTAATCGGCTATTAAAGTATCTTTCCCCGAAGGCATGGAGAACCAGCACGCGAGCCGGAGTGGTTCCTGGAATCACATCGGCACGGAGCGTGACGGGTTGGTGATGGAAACGCGAAAGCAGCGGGCTGGGAATTTCCAGCGTCGCTTTCGGCGGCGGCGCCACGACGGAACCTCGTGTCAACGCAAATTCGTGAACCCTATCCGCCTTCGGGTCAAAATGGTCGACCGTGACTAACTCACTTCGCAAGTCGCGCTCGGAAAGCCCGGCGTAAGGGAAGTCATAATCCGGGTCAAAGACAACGGTGAAATAGAATCGCGCGGCGTCGGTAGCGGTGATGGCGCCGGGGAAAGCGAGCAATGCCGGGTCGATTGTCACGGGGTGGCCGGAAGGCCACTGCAGGACCTCCCGCGCTGCAATCCACACTTGATTCGGTTCGTCCGCTAAAGGAAGCACTGCATCGCTGGCGGGCGCTTTGTTTGACGCAAATACCAGCAGCCGCCCAGTGAGCGGCCGTGTTTCGGAATGGGTGATCGAGTATCGCGCGGTCTTCGGTGCAGGCGATGAACGCGGCGGCACGGCCGTCGCACCGGGCATCTGCCAGCAATCCCCCAACGGCCGCCCAGCGTAATAATGCAATCCGTATCGAAGCGAACGCGGGACATTGTCCGCGCACGCGTCCGCTGGAACGTAGCTGCTGATCGCGCGAGCGGTCACCTGCTTATCGACGATGGGTGCTACGAACACCTTCCCGACGAAAATCACCGCACACACGGCCACCGCCAACCGCTTTGGCCACCTGGCCTCCGGCGAAACGCCTAGCGCCATTAACACCGCCAGCGCCGGAAGCAAAGGCATTAAGTACCCCGGCAATTTGTTGGCGCCGCTGGAGAACACCACGAACCCGAACAGCACCCAAACTATAAAGTAGCGCCATCGCTCAACGCGCCACGGGACTCGCAGCAATAACAAAGTCCACGGCGCCAACAGCCCCAGCAGCACCGGAACGTAGAACCAAAACGGTTGGACATGCTGCAAGTCCTCGCTTACAAAACGGCTGAAGTGGTGCTTGATGAACAGTTCATCGATGAATGCCCAGCCCTCCCGTTGCGTAATCGCGAAGTACCATGGCCCCGCAACAGCCAAGGCCGCCAATATTACCAACGGCCACTGCCGCCATCGATGACGCGCGAACCAAACCAATGGCGCCGCCAGCGCCACTGGCACCAGCGCTTTCGCCAACACGGCCAAGCCGAACAGCGCCCCGGCAATCAATGCGTCCCGGGGTCGCCCTTCCTCAATCCATGTCAGGCTCACCAGCATCGCTGCCGCGAAGCAGATCGACAAAGGCACATCCGTCACCGCGACATTGGAATAGGCGATCCACCCCGCCGACGTCGCCAAAATACAGGCCGCTAGAAACGCTTGCGCTTCCGTCAGCCAACGCCGAAGATAGATTCCAAACCACAGCAGAAACCCGGCACTGGCCAGCCCCAACGGCAACCGCGGCGCCGTCTCCGGACCCAATCCTGCCAAGTACCCCAGCGCCCCCATCCAGTACAGCAGCGGCGGCTTCTCCAGCCACGCTTCCCCGTCTAGTTTTGGAGTAATCCAGTCCCCCGTCGCCGCCATCGCCCGCGCAATGGATGCGTAGCGCGGTTCGTCAGGCCCATACAGACCAAACGCCGAAGTCCAACCCAGGTAGATGATCAGGAGTCCCAAGAGCGGCGCCCAGCGGCGCGCCCAAATCAATTGCACTTAACCAGTATAGGAACTCAGGTTTACGGCTGCCGCGGCTTCTCCACCGGCAACGAGCCCGCCGGTTTGTCTTCCGATTGCGCCGCCAGCGTATGCTTGTACGTCTGTTGAACTCCGGGCGGCATTGTCGCCATCACGCGGTCGATGCCGGCGCGGATATTGGCCAGCACTCCCGGGTTGCGCTCAGCCCGGTCATAGGCTTCTTCCCGATCGCCCAGCACGTACGAACATCGGCACGTCATAGCGAGCCATGTGGAGCTTCCAATGACTGCCCATGGTCAATTTGCGGTATTCCGAGCCGCAAAATGTAGAATGAAGAAATGTGGCGAAAGCTAATCCTGGTTGTCGCGGCCCTGTCCGCAACCGCGGCCGTCGACCGTTGCGGTTGCGATCCGGCCCAACCGGAGTCTTTTAAGGAACGCGCTTGCAGCCTCACCAACGAGGCCGGCAAGCAATCCGAAGCATTGGAAGTCTTCTTCCTGAAAGACGTCAATCCGCGCAAATCCAATCGGACGCTGGCGCTTCCGCGGCGCGTGCTCGCCAACGAAATGCATGAATTGAGACATCTCTCCGCCGCCGAGCGAAACAAGCTTTGGCGCGAGGCCATCGCCAAAGCCAAAGAGCTTTGGGGCGACACCTGGGGCGTGGCATACAATGGGGTCAAAGTCCGGACCCAATGTCATTTGCATCTTCACATCGGAAAATTGCTGAAGGGCGTTGACAGCGGTAAGGCCATCTATGTCCGGCGCCTGGAGGACATTCCCGTCCCCAAGGACGGATCCGGCCTCTGGATCCACCCGGAGGGCAACCGCTTGAAAGTCCACTTGAACGAACAGATTTGCGAAACGGTGTTACTACGATGAGTCTTCTAGAAATTGCCAAGTTGCCGACGGCGGAGAACTCCGCCATTCACCTGCACGCCATGGACAACGTCGCCATTGCGCGCGTGCCGCTCGCCGCGGGCCAGGATTTGAAGGTGGGCGACATCGCCCTCAAGGTCAAAAACGCCGTCCCCGCCGGGCACAAAGTCGCCCTGCAGGATATCGCTCAGGGCGAAACAATTTACCGCTATGGGCAAGTCATCGGCCGCGCCAAGGTGAACATCGGGCAGGGTGAGCACATGCACGTGCAGAATGTCGGATTCGAAGAGCAAACCTTCGATTACGAGTTCCCCGCCATCGAAGTTCCGATTCCGGCGCTCCCGGCGAACATTCCGACCTTCATGGGCTTTCGCCGTGAAGACGGCCGCGCCGGCACGCGAAACTATATCGCTGTCGTCGCCGCCTCCAACTGCGCCGCCCACACCGCCGAACTGATCGCGGAGAGTTTCGACGGCGCTTCGCTTCCGCCGAATGTCGACGGCGTCATCGCGTTCCCGCACGGCGAAGGCTGCGGCATGTCCATCGGCCCCGATACCCAGCAACTGCAACGCACGCTGGCCGGCATTCTCGGACACCCCAACGTCGGCGCCGCCATCATTCTCGGCCTTGGCTGCGAAGTGAACCAGATCGATCACTACCTTGGACCCAATGCTCCTCGGTCCAGCCGGTTGATGGGCATGACGCTTCAGAACTCCGGCGGCACCACCGGCAGTATCCCGGCCGCACGCAAGTTCATCCTGGAACAAATGGACAAGCTCGCCGCCGATCGGCGCGTTGAACTCCCCGGCAACCTCATTACCGTCGGTCTCAATTGCGGCGGGTCGGACTCCTTCAGCGGCATCACGGCCAACCCCGCGCTCGGCTATACCTCGGACATGCTCGCCGGAATTGGCGCCGCGTCCGTGCTGGCGGAAACTACGGAAATCTTCGGTGCTGAACACTTGTTGGTCAAACGCTCGCGCAACCGCGCCGTCGCGGACCGGCTACTGAGCTTCGTCACCGGCTACAAGCGCTACCTTGGTCAGTTCGAAGGTTCGAGCTTCAATGACAACCCTTCCCCTGGCAACAAGGAGGGCGGCCTGACGAACATTATCGAGAAGTCGCTCGGCGCCGTCGCCAAGGGTGGGACATCCACGCTCAACGAAGCACTCGACTATGCGGAACGCATCCACGGCCCCGGTTTCTGCTTCATGAATACTCCCGGCTATGATCCGGTATCGCTCACTGGGCTGGCGGCTGGCGGCTCGAACATCATTGTCTTCACCACCGGCCGCGGCAGCGCCATCGGCTTCCCCACTGTCCCCGTAATCAAGATTGCCACCAACACCAGCACCTATAAGCGGATGATCGACAATATGGACATCAACGCCGGCCGTATTTCCGACGGCGAGTCCACCGTTCCGGAAATCGGCAAAGAGATCTATGAAATGATTCTCCGCGTCGCCTCCGGTGAACGCACGTGTGCCGAAAAGCTGGGTCATCAGGAATTCGTGCCCTGGCGCATCGGTCCGGTGATGTAACAACTCGCGCGATCAAAAGGCCGGATACAATGGAGGCAATGCGCCTACTTGTAACCGGCCTTTTTCTTTGCTCCCTGGCATTCGCGCAAACGCCCGCGCCGGCGGCGAAGAAGAAGTCATTTCTCGACAAACCGACCCTGGAAGCTTACGTCCGGCATCTCTTCGTTTGGCCTTCGCAAATCACCGTGACGGTGAGCGATCCCAAGCCAAGCACCGTCGACGGTCTGCTCGAAATGGCAGTGACCGGATCGATGGGCGGGGCCAGTCAGGTCAGTAACTTCTACGTCTCCAAGAGCGGTGAGAAGGTCATCCAGGGCGCATCGTTCGACGTTAAGGAGAATCCGTTCAAACCCAACATCGACGGATTGAAAACGACGTTCGCGCCGGGTTATGGCGCCACTGGCGCGCCCGTCGTCGTTGTCATCTTCAGCGACTTTCAATGCCCGCACTGCAAGGAAGAAGCCAAAATGATCCGGGCTAATCTCACGCAGACTTTCAGCAAGGAAGTGCGCGCCTACTTTAAGGACTTCCCGCTCGAACAGATTCACAACTGGGCCAAACCCGCGGCCATTGCCGGGCGCTGCGTCTACCGCGAAGATCAGGCCAAGTTCTGGGACTTCCATGACTGGGCATTCGAGAATCAGGAAAAACTCACGCTGGAAACGTTCCGTTCGAAACTGGAAGGGTTCCTGGTAGAAAAGAAGATCGCCTCGCTTCCGGTATTGCAGTGCTTCGACAGCAAAGCCACCGAAGCCGACGTCACCAAAAGCTTCGCCGAAGGCCGCGCGCTGGAAGTCAATTCGACGCCGACGATTTTCGTCAACGGCCGCAAACTGGCCGGCAATGTAAGCTGGCCCCAATTGAAGCAGATCATTGAGTTCGAGGTCGAGTACCAAAAGACCGCCAAGAATGCCGGAGAAAACTGTGGCTGTGAACTGACCCTGCCGTCCGTTTTGCCGAAGTAAAGGACGCAAATGAAAAAACTGAACCTTTTGCTCGTGTATGCCGTTGTAGCGGCGGCCGAACTGCCCGCGCCGGCTAAAATCGACGCCGATCACTATTTGAACTACGTCAAGGTTCTCGCATCGGAAAAAATGCGCGGTCGCGGGACAGGGTCGAAGGAATTGGAAGTCGCGGCGGAGCTGATCGCCAAGGAGTTTAAGGCGGCCGGGCTCCAACCTGTCGGCGGCAGTTACTTCCAGCGCTTCCCCGTTACGACGCAGGCCAATCTCGGCGGTTCGAACAAATTGGCGCTCCAGTTCGACGGCAAGAAGGAAATCCTGGAGTTCCAGAAAGAGTTTATCCCGCTCAATTTCAGTTCCGCCGGAGAAGTCAGCGGAGAAGTGGTCTTCGTCGGCTACGGCATCACCGCCCCCGAATACGGCTACGACGACTACGCCGGCATCGACGTTAAGGACAAGATCGTCGTTTTCTTCCGCCGCGAACCGCAGGAGACCGACGACAAGAGTCCCTTCTCCGGCCGCGTCTACACCCGCCACGCCCAGTTCGATTCCAAAGCCACCAACGCCAAACTCCACGGCGCCAAGGCGGCCATCGTCCTTTCCGATGTTCTCAGTTCCGGTTCCGGAGATCTGGAAAAGTTCGCGAAGAACGCCGGTCCAGCCAACGCTGGAATTCCGTTCGTGATGATGAAGGCCGAATCCGGCGAAAAGCTGCTTGAAAAAGCCGGCAAAAGCCTCCGCGATATTTACCGCGACATCGATCAGGATCTGAAGCCCCGGTCGACCGCCCTCCCGTCTAACATTCAAATCACTCTGAAAGCCGACGTCCATCGCGCGGTGAAAACCGTGCGAAACGTTGTCGGCTACCTTCCCGGCGAAACGGACGAACATGTCGTTGTCGGCGCGCATTACGACCACTTGGGCATGGGCGAGCAGTTCTCCATGGCGCCCAGCATGATCGGCAAACCGCATTTGGGCGCTGACGATAACGCCAGCGGCTCGGCCGGTGTTATCGAACTCGCTCGCTGGATGGGCGCGCAACCCAAGCGCAGGCGAGGAGTCCTTTTTATGACCTTCGCCGGCGAGGAACTCGGGCTACTCGGGTCAAGCTATTACGTCAATCATCCGATCCTGCCCATCGAGAAGGCCGTAGCCATGATCAACATGGACATGATCGGCCGAATTAAGGACGGGCGGGTCTTTGTCGGCGGTACCGGCACGGGCGCGAGCTTCGGCGAACTCCTAAAGCAACTCCCCCAACCCGAAGGCTTCCAGTTCGACCTCTCCGAAACCGCCGGCTACGGCTCCAGCGATCACACCTCGTTCACCACGAAACAGGTGCCGGTGCTGTTCTTCTTCTCCGGCCTCCATGGCGATTACCATAAGCCCAGCGACACCTGGGAAAAGATCAACGCCAAATCCGCCGCCCAGCTCCTGGGATACATCGGTGGGGCGCTGCAGCATTTGGCCGCCGATCCGGGCCGCCCCCAATACGTCCGCGTCCTGCCGCCCCAGTCGTCTCACACCAGCGGAACAGCCCCCTCTGGCGGTAGCGGCGGCTACGGCCCAGCCTTCGGAAGCATCCCCGATTTTGCCGAGCCGCCCACCGGTGTACGCTTCGCCGATGTCCGCGAAGGCACCCCAGCCGCCAAAGCGGGGCTGAAAGCAGGCGACATTTTGGTCAGTTTTGACGGCAAAAAGGTGCAAAATTTGATGGATTTCACCGTGCTTTTACGTCAAAAAAAGCCCGGCGACGAAGTGGAAGTGAAGGTTTTGCGCGGAAGTGAAACTGTGACAGCTCTAGTACTACTCACGGCTCGAAAGTGAAATTCTTCCTATTCCTTTTCCAAAACTCCGCCGATTAGACTTGAAGGAGAGGCTCAACCCGTTGTCTAACACGACGATTTTCGCGCCACTTGACCGGACCTGGAAGCTTCCGCCGCTTATTTTGCACCCGTTTTCCGACGCGGCGGGGCCCAACAAACTGGTCGAAAGTACGCGCGCCAGCATGATGCTGCAGGGTTTCCTACCCAACAACGAATTCACCGCCGACGAACTGGACCGCAAACTCCTCGACGGCCGGTACTGTGAGATTCGAATGCTCTACTACGTCGGGAAGGACCTGACGCGGTGGATCGAGCAATGTATGGATGTAGTGAACCGCGATCCGTTCCTCCAGGAGGAGGGGGTGAAGGAGCAAAGCTTCGCCAGCCTTTTGATTGAAGATCCGCCGGAGGAAGTTCGCGAGAAGCTCCGGAAATGGCAGGTTGCGGATTACCGGTCCATTTTTTCACGGGCGATGGGCCTGAACATGGTCTTCGCGGACGCGCCTGGCCGTTTGGCGCTCGCCGATGCGTTTATTCGCCACTATTACCGCTACGCCGACCATATGTACGCCTGCTACCAAAGCCAGCAAACAGGCCGGCCAATCCGATCGACGTCGTTCCCGTTCGATCTCTATGCATCCGGCGAATACTCGCGCATGTTGGAGCGCGAATGGCAGGATCCCATCGACGCAACCTAGCCGGAGAGTCCCGGTATCTTGTTATACTCCCCTAAATGGAACTGCCACGCATTGTTCGTGTTAAACAGACCTTTCCCGACCGGAGCTTGAAAGATGTAGCCGGGTCGGTGCAGGCGGAATTAACCGCCTCGCCTTTCGCCAGCCGAGTTCGGCCTGGCGGACGGGTTGCGATCGGCGTCGGCAGCCGCGGGATCACGAATATTGCCCTGATCGCGAAGTCGGTCGTCGACTTCTGGAAATCGGTGGGCTGCGAGCCCTTCATTTTCCCGGCAATGGGCAGCCATGGAGCCGCCACCGCCGCCGGTCAGGCGGACGTCCTGGCCCACTATGGCATTACCGAATCCACGATGGGTTGCCCTGTTATCAGCCAGTTAGAGGTCGTTTCCCTCGGGAAAGATGCGAACGGCATCGAAGCCTTTCTCGACAAGGAAGCTCATGACGCCGACGGCGTTATGCTGGTCGGCCGCGTCAAATGGCACACCGATTTCGCGGGCAAGATTGAAAGCGGCCTTTTCAAAATGATGGCGATCGGACTCGGCAAGTTCGCCGGCGCGCAGCGCTATCACACCTATGCCTACCGGCTCGGTTTGGAGCATGTGATCCGCAGTGTGGGCCGACAGGTTTTGGCGTCCGGAAAGATCCTGGGCGGTCTCGCGATTTTGGAGGACGCCCATCACAAAACCGCCCAAGTGACCGCTGTGGCCGTTGAGGACATGGAGTCGCGCGAGGAACAACTCCTCGAATTGACCAAATCCTGGATGGGTCGCGTTCCATTCGATCTCGACATCCTGATGATCGACGAGATCGGGAAGAACATTTCCGGCGCCGGAATGGACACGAAGGTTTCCAACCGGGGAGTGAACGGCGAGTACAACCCGTGGCCCGGTCCAAAATTTCAACGCATCTACATGCGTGACCTTTCCAGCTTAAGCTACGGCAATGCGGTCGGCCTGGGAATGGCGGACGTGATTCACGATCGGCTCCTGGGCAAGGTCGACTGGAACCCCACGTCGATCAACTCGCTCACGGCTTCAAGCCCGAGTGCGGTGAAAACACCCCTTCATTACGGCAGCGACCTGGTTTGCCTTCAGAAATTCTGGCCGACGGTCGGCAAGCTGGACCCGAAGGACGTCACGCTTGGCTGGATCAAGAACACGTTGCAGCTTTCGCCACTAGCGCTGAGCGAAAACATGTTGCCGCTGATCAAAGAGCGTCCGGACCTGGAAATTCTGGGTGAGCCCGAAGCTTTTGAACTCGATGCCGCCGGGAATTTCCGGACGACGCTGTTCTCTCCGTTTGAAGTGGCGAGTTTTCACTAGCGTGTTGCTGCGAGGCCTTCGGCTGTTCGTCTTGCTAGCGGCACTCCTGCCTGGCGGGTGGTATGCGTGGCAATGGCGGACGATGCCCCATGCCAGCGAATACCATGATGACGGCATCTACTACGTAAATGCGAAATCACTGGCGGAGAACGGCACATTCGTCATCGAAAGCTTGCCCCATCCGCTGCCGCAAACGAAATATCCGCCCCTTTTCCCGGCGATGCTCTCGATCGCGTGGCTGACCGTTCCGCACTACCCCGACAACCTGCCGTATGCGATGTTCCTGTGCTGGATGTGGCTACCGTTAACCCTGTTCGCTTATCGGCGGTGGCTTCAATTGACCGAACTCTCGCCGGACGCGGTAATGCTCTTGACCGCGGCGTGGGCTCTAAATCCGTACGTTGTCCTGTTCAGCACGGCCATGCTCAGCGAGATGCAATTCACGTTCTTCCTTTTGGCCACTATATTGTTTTTGGGCCGAACGGGAAAGGCGTCGGAAAAATGGTATTGGGCCGCTGGGGCGGGCCTGCTTGCGGGGCTTGCGTTTCTTACGCGAACAGCCGGCGTCGCCCTGCTCCCGGCCGCTTTTGTGACGTACGCAATCCGCGGCCAATGGAGGCAACTCGGCCGGTTCGGGGCCGGAATGCTCCCATTTTTGATCGGTTGGGCTATTTGGTCGACGAAAAACCGGACGGGAGCAACGGACAACGTCACGCTCTACTACACAAATTACTTCGGACATTTCCTGGCGAATTTCCAGTGGAAGGAGGCGTACCTGTACATTTGGAAAAATGTCGACGGGATGTTGCTCGGACTCGGTTCGCTCCTGCTGCCAAATACAACAAATTCGCTATTGGACAAGGTGCTGGCGGAGTCTCTGGCCATAGCTGGGATTATCGGGACCGTTCGCTTGGCCCGGGCAAACCGCAAGGCTGTATTCGTTCCGTATGCCGCATTCGCGGGCTGTTACGCGCTTCTGCTGGCAGTATGGTACTTCCCGCCGACGGAACGGTTCATGTTGCCGGTGGCGCCTTTGTGGCTGGCCGGCTTTTACACGGAGATGAGGCGGGTTGCGCAGAACATCGCGAGCGTTTTCCGTAAGCCGGAGCTGAGCCAGAAGGTCGCGGGCGGTGTGATTGTGGCCCTGTTGAGCGCGGTAATCCTAATCTGCGGCTTTCGCCAGTGGACGCTATTGACCGAAGGATTGCCGCAGTTCTACGAGGACCACGCCGAGCGCCTGGCAAAGTCGGAGCCCGCGATGACATGGATCCGCGAGAATCTTCCGGTCGATTCGCGTTTCCTGGCCGAGAATGACCCCTTGCTGTATCTACGCACAGGCCGCCAAGGCGCGGGAATGTTCCCGCCTACGATCCACTGGTATCGCGACGATCATGCCGCTAGAACCGCCGAATACCTGGACGCTCCGAACTTCGCGCGGACGCAGAAGCTGGAGTACATATTGCTGAATGATTGGGACTGGTCGCGCGATATGCCGGCCGAGGAACATAGCAAATTGATCCCTGCGTTGAAAAAGGATAGCCGGTTGGAACAGCTCTTCCGGTCCGGGCCCACGGCTATCTATCGTTTGCGTTAATAGGGCGCCAAAAGTTGATAGGGCGCCCAAAAAAGGAACCGCCGCCAATCCAGATTGGAATTGGCGGCGGTTGTGGTTAGACTTCTGGCGTGGGTTAGGAGCCCTGCGAGGCGGCGCTGCCCATTGAGCTGGAAATCTTCGAGAAGATCTGGCTGATGTTTTCGGACACTCCGGGCATGATCGCACCAGCGGCAACGGCTACGAAACCAGCCATCAGGGCGTATTCGATAAGGTCTTGGCCTTTGGTGTCCTTCAGGACAGCCAACGACCAGAAAATGTTTTTGACTCGGTTCATTTTGTGTAATTCCTCTCCGTTCCACCATTCGTTGACGGCGGATAAGACAATGGTACTGGGTACCAACGCCAATTGAGATCGGCTGAAATACCTAGTTCGCCTACAAATTGGGCTAAGCCGGTAACGTGCTAGGCCAGAATCTTAGTCGCCACTCTTCCCGCGACGTCGGTCAAACGAAACGGCCGCCCGCCGTAGGAAAACGTCAATTTATCGTGTTGCAGCCCCATCAAGTGCAGCATTGTCGCGTGCATATCGTTAATGTGCATGCGATCCTCAACGGCGTAATAGCCGAATTCATCGGTCGCCCCGTATACGAAGCCCTTTTTCACGCCAGCGCCCGCCATCCACATTGAGTAGCCATAGGGATTGTGATCGCGCCCGTCGCCGCCCTCGGCAATGGGAGTTCGGCCGAATTCCCCGCCCCATATTACGAGCGTCTCTTCTAACAACCCGCGCGATTTCAGATCGGTTAAAAGGCCCGCAATCGGCCGATCCACCGCCAACGCCGTCCGGGTATGGAGCCGTACCAGCTCGCTGTGGGCGTCCCACCCCACCTCGTTGCCCGGCCCATACTCGTGGTTGATCTGAATGAAGCGTACGTTGCGCTCGGCCAACCGCCGCGCCATCAGGCATTGCCAGCCGAAATCGCTGGTCTCGGGCGTGTCCATGCCGTAGAGTTTTTTGGTCGCGTCGGACTCTTTGCGGATGTCAAAAGCCTCCGGCGCCTCGGTCTGCATGCGGAAGGCAAGCTCAAAGCTCTGGATCCGCGCTTCCAATTCCGGATCCCGTTGCCGCCGCGCCGCGCCGGCCCCGTTGATCTTCTGGATCATGTCGAGTTCGTAGCGTTGCTGCTCCGCCGTCAGTCCGTAGTTCTTCAAATGCTCGATCGGCTCATTGATGTTCTCAATGGCCATTCCGCCCAGACCGACCGCGGTTCCTTGATAGGCCGCGGGCAGAAACCCAGAACTCCACTTCTTTGCTCCGCCGTGCGATAGACCGGGTTTCAATGTGATGTACGCCGGCAGATTGCGGTTCTCCGTGCCGAGACCATATATTACCCAAGACCCCATGCTGGGCCGCGTAAACGTGTTCGAACCCGTGTGCAACTGCAGCGTCGCGCCGCCGTGAGCCACACTATCGCCTACCATCGACCGGATGACGCAGAGCTCATCGGCATGCCGCGCGACGTGAGGAAACAACTCGCTGATTTCCAACCCGCTCTGCCCGTGCCGGCGGAACTCCCAGGGCGACTTCAACAGTCCGCCCACGTTGTTCTCAGCAAACGTCAGCGGCCGCTTGAATGGCAGCGGCTTGCCGTGATCGCGAGTCAAGCGGGGCTTCGGATCGAACGTGTCCATGTGCGACGGCCCGCCGTGCATGAACAGGAAGATTACCCGCTTTGCCTTTGCCGGAAAATGGGGCGCTTTCGGCGCCAACGGATCCACCGCCTCAGCAAGCAATGATGTTAATCCCAGCAAGCCGAAGCCGCACGCCGCGCGGCGCAGCAGATACCGTCGCGATTCTGTGAGGGGAGTATTCATTGGACGTACATAAAGTCGTTGGATGCCATTAACGCGCGGCACAAACTCATCCATCGGTCTTCCCTTTTTCCCGGGAAATCTTTCACATAGGCCAAGCTCCAGGACGCTTCCCGCGCGTCCGGCTCACGGCCCAGCACCATATTCCACGCGCGCTTGACTCGCGCCGCATCCTCCGATTCCGCGCGCGTTAAGTTCTCCGCCAGCGCCCGTGCCCGCTCCCCGATAAATTTGCTATTCATCATGTAGAGCGCTTGGGGCGCGACGTTGGTCTGTTCACGAATTTCCGTACTCGTGGTGGCGTCGCCGAAGTCGAAAAGCGTGAACAACGTCGACAGGTTGGAACGCCGCAAGGGCAAGTAGACAGTCCGCCGCCGCGAGTCGTCGGGATGCATCGACTTTCGTCCATCGCTGAACTCATTGTCCGTTCCAGTGCCTGTGACCAATGCGCCGCCTACCGTCAGATCCAGGCTACCGTCCAACAGGAGCAGCGAGTCCCGGATCTCTTCCACCGTCTTCCGCCGCATGGCGAATCGGGTAAGCAGCCGGTTGCCGGGATCCTTTTCCAGTTGCTCCGCGGTGGCCGCGCCGCTCATCCGATACGCGTCGGAAAGCATAATCAACCGGTGCATCCGCTTGAACGAAGAACCGCGCGCGACAAACTCCGCGGCCAGCCAGTCCAACAGCTCCGGATGGCTAGGACGTTCGCCGGCAACGCCGAAGTTGTTCGCGGTTCGCACCAGACCCTGGCCAAAATGTCCCTGCCAGATCCGGTTTACGATAACACGAGCGGTAAGTGGATTGGCTCCGCCGGCCAGCCAATCCGCCAATTCCTTCCTGCCGCTGACGGTTCTCACCGGCGCTTGATTTTCGCCGGCGAGTACAACCGGGAAGCGCTTGGCAACCAGTTCTCCGTGAGACTGCGGATTGCCCCGCAGAAACACGTGCTGCTCGACGCTTTTATCCTCGGCCACGCCACAGGCAAACGGCGGCTCTTGCGGCGCTTTGTCCTTGAGCGCCGTCAGTTCCCGATTCAGTGCCGCGATCCTCGCCCGCGCGGCCTCCGTGTAGAGTTTCTCCGGTTCCTTCTCGGGCAGCCCCAACGGTCCTTTCGCGGCGACAATCTCCGTATAAAAGCGGTTCGCGCCAGCCGGAAACTTCTGCCCCGGCAAACTGTCCCGCTTGGCGGCTTCGGCCAGATAATCCGCCTGATACGCTGCCGCGGATCCGTCGCGAAACCAAGCTTCCAAATGGGGCCGCCGCTCCTTTGTGGGCTTTAAATAGGCGACCCAGCGAGCCAGCACCGCCGCGTCCAACCCGGTCTCAGCCATGCCGCCTTCGTGCACTCGACGGGCCGCTTGCATGTACTCCGCGATTTGTGGAGCAAGCCGGTCCCGGTGGCGCCGGGCCTGCGTGGCCACCACGGCGTCAATTTCCTTTTGCTTGTCCGCCAAACTCTTCTGGTAGGCCGTCCACCGGTCCGCTTCCGCCGGACCCGCCAACGGCGCATAGAACAGCTTCGACACGGTCCCTTCAATCTGCTCGAATTGCCGCGTACTCGCGAAGATCGACGCCAGCGAATAGTAGTCTTTGATGGTGATTGGATCGAACTTGTGATCATGACATCGCGCGCAGGAGATCGTCAGCCCCAGGAACGCTTTCCCTACCACGTCGATCTGCTCGTCCACCGTGTCGTAGAACATCTTCACCTTGTCCTGCTCGGCCACCAACTTGGGCCCCAATGCCAGAAAGCCGGTGGCGATAATGCCCGTGGAATTCACTTCCTGTCCGGCCGGCGGCGGCAGCAAGTCCCCGGCAATTTGCTCCCGCACGAACTGCGGATAGGGAATATCACGATTGAAAGCGTCGATTACATAATCCCGGTAGCGCCATGCGTATGGATAGCGATAGTCTTCGTCGGCGCCGGTTGAATCCGCATAGCGCGCGACGTCCAGCCAATGGCGGCCCCATTTTTCTCCGTACCGGGGTGAGGCCAGCAATCGTTCTACAGCATTCGCGAAAGCGTCTGGCGAAGAATCCGCCAAGTAACGGCGCTGCTCTTCCGCATTCGGGGGCAACCCGGTGAGATCGAAGGCCGCGCGCCTTAATAGTGTCAGCCGGTCCGCCGGAGGCGCTGCCCGCAATCCGCGCGCATTCCGCCTGGCAGTCAAAAACCCGTCAATTCCGCCCGCGGCCGGCACAGCCGAAACGCGCAGCGGCTCAAATGCCCAGTGTCCCTTGGGGCCGGCGTTGGCAACAGACTCCGGCCATGCAGCGCCGTTTCGAACCCATTCCGTCAGTGCCGCAATCTCCGCGTCAGGAAGTTTCCCCGCCGGCGGCATCTTCACCGGGCCGTTGTAGGAAATAACATCCGCCAGCCTGGCCGCCGCTTTCCGTCCGCCCGAACTCGCCGACAGGTCTATGCCCGCCATCGGCGTTTTCCCGCTATGGCAGGATTGGCACTTTTCAACCAGCACCGGCCGCACGCGCGACTCAAACAGCGCGGCTGTTTCCTGCGCTGCTAGACCTATTCCCGCCAAGACGAAGAACAAAACCACAAAACTAGTTTATTCGATCTAGTTTCCCGTCGCCGTAATCACCGGTTTGCGAATGATCGAATAGTCGGAATACTTGATGATTAACTGCGTTCGGCCGAAGAATCGCACATCCGCCGCGGACTGGTTCAAGGCTGAATACCAAAGGTCGCCCACCTTTTTGAACTCTTGCATGACATCGGCGCGGCCCACCAGCCACGACATACTCTTGGTCGTCCGCCCCTCCATCCGGACCATTGCCATGTCATTCATGTCCACGCAACCGTGCCCATCGAATGTAAAGCGGGTCCGGTTCTTAGCCACCAGTTGCACTTTGCGGCAGGTTTCGCCGGCCGCCGGCGACCCCGCCATCGGACGCAGTTCGTAGTTCTTCGGGTTTACGTTTCCGTCCCGGTCGTTCTTGGCGGCCGCGCTGATCTCGCCTTCGATGATGCGCATCAGGATGGTTTTCCGCAGCCCTTCGGCATTCGTCGCCAGCAACTCATACCGCTTACTGCCATCGGCGGAGGTGATCATCCGGATATCCATCGTCGCATCTGTTTTCCAACGCGGATTCCGCACGATGTACTGGCGCAACGAGCGGACCTCAAGCACCCTGGCATCCCGCTGGCTCTCCGCCTGCGCCACCAGTGCGGCCAAGTCGATATCGGCCGCCCATGCAGTCAAGCCAACAGCGAACAAAGTGACAAGGGCGATACCCACAAGCCAAACATAGCAGGTTCTCCGGTGATTTTTCGTATACGATGTTGCGATGGAACGAAAGAACAAACCAGAGGCCCGCCGCGCACTGCTCCGCGCAACACTCCTGGGCGGCGCGGGCGCGGCGGCTCTGTCCGCGCAAACGGCGCCTGCGTGGTCGCCGAAGAAACAGATCGCGGGCGGCCCGGTGCGCTCCGGCCATCTCCTTTTCCTCAGCGGTATTGGCGGCTGGTATCCCGAACGCCGCCCAAAGGCCGGCGACATCAAGGAACAAACAGCCGACGCCCTGACCATCATGAAGGATGCGCTCGCCAAGGCCGGCTCGTCGATGGAGAACGTCTTGAAGGTACAAGTCGCTCTGGTCGATCCGGAAAAAAACTGGGATCTGATGAACGATGTCTACAACACCTTCTTCATCAAGGACCGCCCAGCCCGGTCCTACTTCGGAACCACGGGTTTCCGTCGCCCCGGCCAACTGCTGCAGATCGACTGCATTGCCTACGTCGACTGACTTTATTTGAAATTGCTGTACGGCCCCGCGTCTCGCCAGTGCGTCAGGCTGAGCCCTTCGGAATCCCACACCACCACCCCGTCGCGTACTGTCAGCACACACCGCACTTCTTTGCCGGCCGTCAATTTCGCGTGTCCGGAATCGAGGAACGCAAAGGTTCCGTTCCGCAGTTCCAAAACGGCCAGATCGGCCGCGCCGCCAACTGTGATCGAGCCGAGGTCCGGCCGCCGGATCGCCTTTGCCGGTCCCGCCGTGGTGCGTTCCAGGACCTGTTCCAACGTCAAGCCCATCGCCAGAAACTTGGACATTACATTCGTCATGGTGGCACGCGGCAGCAGGAGGCTTTTCTTGTCCATTCCGGTGGAAATGGTGTCAGGCAGCAGTCCCGCTTTCAACGCCGGTACCGCGACCCGAAACCAGAGTTGGCCCGAATCGAGCAGAATCCCTCTCTTTCGCGCATCGGCTAAGGAAGGCATGTTTTGCCCGTAGATGTTCGTAAGAATATCGCCTGGCCGAAGTCCCGCAATCGTGTCCTTCATCGCAACATCAGCCACGATCCAGGCTGAGTCAGGCGCGCCGGGCATAAAGGCCAAAACGCGCGTCTTCGAATGGTCGATCACCGTCGCTTTGAATGCCGCGAAATTCGCCACGGTCACGCCGCCGGCGTCCACGGCCGTCGTCACACCGCTACGCAGGGAGTTGTGGTCGGGATTCACGCCATCGGAGCCGAAGTGGCCGTGAATGTCGATCAAACCCGGCGTCACGTAGTAGTCGCTCGCGTCCACCACCCGCCGGCTGTGCGCGGCCGGAATGCCTTGCGCCACCTTCGCCACACGCCCTTTGCTGATGGCAATATCAGTCCGTCCGTTCCGGTTGTTCTTCGGATCGATAACATGGCCGTTCTTCAGCAGCAGATCGTAGATCTCCTGCGCCCCGGCCGGGATTAGCAACGCAAAAAGGAGCAGCAGCCTCACCGGATCACCTCATAGTTCCCGGCCTTGTCCCATTCCGGATACCCGCGCCCTTCCAGATCGAATACCTCTTCTCCGGCGCGGACGGTCAACACGCATTCCAATTTTTGTTCGCCAAGGTGTTTATGCTGCCAGGCATCCTTGAAGGCAAACACTCCCTTTTTTAGCCGGAATACCGCGATATCCGCGATAGCTCCCGCGCTCAGGGTACCCAACTCCGGATACCGCGCGATTGCTTTCGCCGGGCTGACGGTCGAGCGAAGGATCGCGGCCTGCAACGGCATCCCGAGGTTCAACATTTTCGAGATGCAGTTGGGCATATCGGACTCGGCCATCAGGATGCTCGATGCATGCAGGTCTGTGCTGATCGTATCCGGAAAAAACCCTTGCCCCATCGCCTTCGTCGCCACGGGCCACAGGAAGCTCCCTCCGCCGTGCCCCAAATCGAACAGGACGCCGCGAGCGCGCGCCTCCGCAATATAGGGCTGCACCTTGCCGCTATAACGATCGACGATTTCCAACTGCCGGTCGTTGAAGACGTGCGTGTGCAGGTCCCCCGGCCGCAGTTTACTCAGTAATTTCTCTTTGCTGGTGCGTCCGGTACCAACGAAAATTTTGTCGTCCACCATCACCGGCACTTTGGCCAGGTTACCGGCCGCTATCGCCCGGTCAATCGCCGTCCAGCCATAGCCGCCGAAATGCGCCGTCTTGATGCCGACGATATGCGCCCGGCGCTCCATGATCTTCGCCGCTGTCTTCTCGGAGTCCATGTCTTCGACGTTGTCTTCGAACGACTGTCCCACCATCCCACGCCCGACAATGTTAATCAGCGAAAGCACACGCGTCTTCGAGGGCCGTATCACGCGCTCCAACATTTCATCGAACGTCCGCCAACCCGCACCGCCAGCGTCCACGATCGTCGTCGTTCCCGCGGGCAATGCCGAATCGTCCGGCAACAGTGACCCGCTATAACCAAATACATGCGCGTGCAGATCGATCAGTCCCGGCGTGACGTAGAGCCCTTTTGCATCGATCACTTTCCGCGCTTCCGCTACCGGAATGTTCGCCGCTACCCGAGCGATTTTGCCGTTGGAGACGGCAATGTCCATAACGCCATCGATCCGGTTTGCCGGGTCGATGACGTGGCCCTGTTTGAGCAACATGTCGTAGCGAGGTTGCGTCCACGCCGCGCCCGCCGCGAACAGAAGAATTGTAGCCAGCCTCATCCCTGCCGCCGTGCCGTCCAACGCGCCCGGCCATATTCGCCGAGATCCAAATCGCCGCTCATCGTTTCGCCGTCCACTTGACCGCTGAATGTATAGGTCAGGCTTTGTCCTCCCGCCGGCAGCTTGGATTCGAAAGTGAGGCGGTTACCGGCAATCCGGCCCGCGAGATCGCCCTCCAGGGCCCAACCGAAATGAGTCCCGGTGACCTTGCTCCCTTTTTCGGTAAGGAATAGTTTATGCGTCGCTGTACCGGCCGCATATTGGATCGCCACATCCCAGCGGCCGCCGATGGCCACCGCCGGGGCCACAGCCTTCTCAACCACCCGCCCCTTCGGTGCTGCCCGAAGGACGGCCGCCAGCCGCTCCGCCACTACTTTGTAGTCGTCCGGCTTCATCGCGACCGGTCGAATGAGGAACGAATTACCAGGTCCGGATGCGTGCGACATGATCCGCGGTTCGCCATCGGAAAGTTGCTTGCCGACCTCCCCCGCCGTCAGGCCGACACGCGCCGGGTCCCAGGAAACATTCAGGGTTGGGAATGGCCCGCCTCGCTGCGGCCCGCGCACTTGCGCCTTCACCCCCGGAATAGCCGAAATCGCGGCGGAAATATGCGCAAACCAGCTCTCCCACTCTTTAAACTCCGCTCGCAGATCCCGTGTCTTCAGGAATGCCTCGACGGCCACCACCATGCCGACGATCTCTTCCTTGCTCACCTTCATCGCCCGTCCGAAGGCGTGATGCGGCGCGCTGTTGGCCCATGCCGCGCGCACCAGATCCTTGCGGCCCAGCAATAGCCCCGCGCCTTGCGGCCCGCGTAAGATTTTTCCACCGCTGTATGCAACCAGGTCTGCGCCCAGCGCCAGATAAGGATTGGGAACGATCAGGTAGTCGGCGGCCGCGTCGACGAGAATCGGGACGCCGGCCTTCTTCGCAATCGGCGCAACCTCCGGTAGGCCGAACTTGGCCTTGCCAAAATGTTCGCCCAGAATCTGTATCATCGCCGTCCGTGGACCCAGTGCCGATTCGAGTTCCGCCGCCGAGTCCACTTCCACGATCTCCACGCCCAAGGTCCGTGTCGCGTGATCGTAAACGTTACGCGATTCGCGCGGCATGATGACCTGGTTCTTCAGCCCGCGCAGATCCGGCAGTTGTTGCATCTTCTCCGGATCGGCGCCCACGATGCACGCTGCTGTCGCGTGCGTCAACGCCGCGGCCGTACCGGCCGTAACCAGTCCCCATGGAACCTTTAAAACTTCCGAAAGCCGAGAGGAGGCCCGCTCCATGAGCTCATCCAGATTCACATGAAACTGCGCCGCCTGCTCCATCGCCGCGATCACTTCCGGCAGCGTCCGCGAACCGCCATTGATGGTCAATGTCGCGGTTGTGTTGATGAACGGGCGCACATCCAGCCGCGTGTAGACATCCGGGGTGGCGGCGGCCATCGCCGGCGCGCTTGCCGCAGCCAGAAATCCCGCCGCGCTGAAAACATCCCGCCGCTGAATTCCGTTCCGCTTCTTGGGGTTCATTTGGAGCATCTCCTTATTTGTTAAAGAATACTACGGCTGGGGAAACCGCGATCACTTTCGAATGTAAGCGAAGGCTGGCGGGCAGAAGTGGCGGAGGAGAAAGCGGATCAATTGTTACGAACCAAGCACATGCTCCGCGGCCCAGAGGAGACTGGGGACGATGGACGTACAGACACAGAACGCGTGGCCCCGCCGATCTAAAGGCAACAGTTCGGGAACTCAACGGTCTGGGGGCGGAGTGGGGACGGGAATCGGAGTGCACGACATGAAGGCCCAAATTGGAGAAGTAAGCCTCCGGCAGAGCCGGAGGCTTTACGATAGCTGGCCCCTCAAAGGGGCCTGATCGCCATCGAAAGCGGGACGCATCCGCGAGCAATTCCGGGTCGAACAAGCACTCGACGTCAGCGGATGCGCCTAAAGAATTGATATTGCGGGAGCGGTCTATTCTCCCGGAACTGTCAAACTGCTGCTGCCTCCCCGGCAGAGCCGGGGGATCTCCTCCGTTGGTTTAGGCCTGCAAACGGCGATCAACAAGGCGGGAGTTCTTTGTTGGGGGCGCCTTCCAGCTAAAGATACCGGCCCATGGCAGCTGCGGTCCTGCGGCGTGCTCATTGGCAAGCGGTTTCAAGCGAGATTGCTTTGAACGTCCGTTTAGGCTGGTACATGGACGCCAGCGGCCGGCTGCTGAAGCCAGCGGATTTGAGCGGCAGAACTCTCTGGCCGGCCGCTCCACGCCGTCGTTACTTGTTCCTACATACGAGGAAGTTCGCGACTGAGAATTCTATCGGCAGAATATCGATGAAGCATTACTCGACAATACGTAGCCGCCGAATCTCGGAGACTAAAACTCCGCTCCCAATATATCCACCTGTCATTGACCGGGTCCCGGGCAGCCGTTCGTATGCGTCGTTACCCGGCCAAATGGGCAGCGGAGAGGCCAGACCGGGCGCGCCGCCTAACATCGCTGGTCCTCACTCACGCTGGGCACAAGTGCTCTTGCTGAGGGCTATCAGCGTGGAATCCTAGGCGTCGCGCCGTTGTTTCAATCTGGCCGGGTGCTGCCACCGCTCACCTGAAATGATGGCAGGGAATCAGTCACTCGGCTTTAACCCGTTTGATCTTCAATTCGGCCGCTTCTAGAACTGCTGCCGCCAACAGGTCGCGTCCCTTTTCCGACGGGTGAATGTCGCAGCTCTGGTCTGGAAATTGAATAAGTAGCTTTGCCTTACATGGATCGAAATTGTCCATCGCCGAGGCCAACCTAAAGGCGAGAAAGCCATTGGCAATCCTGGCTTCAAACTGTGCCCCGACTCCCGTCATGACGCCATTCAGGGCCGCGACCGCCGCGGTAACTAGTGGGTCGACGCTTGGCGAGTAATAAGTCAGCAGGACCAGCGTACCTTTATAGTCGCGGCGGATCCGGGAGAGAATCTGGGTCAGGTTCGAAGCGTATGTCACCAACAGCTCCCCAGGCTCGCCGGTCGGCGTGACAAGCTTTTGCATGACACACAACTCAAACGCTGCGCGGTCCGAATTTGCACAGTCGGCTTGCAGTAAGGATAGATCGTTCCCGCCGATGCTCAGCGTGACCAAATTGATATGTTTATTCGTTCGCAACTGCTCTTCGGCGAACCGCATCTGCGTGCCCGAATAATCCATTTTCAGGCCTATCGTTGGCTTCCATGGTGGCTGTAGTTGCGGGCCGAGCCCGTTGCAGCCCAGGTCGCGAGCACCTAGGACCAAAAAACTCGCGCTACTCTCCCCTGGACAAGCAGCATTGCCCAATTTTTTTGCTGTCTGGTTATCGCGAAACGCAGCCACGCGTTCGGGGTAACCGATGAAGTCATCCGGCCCCGGCAAGGTGCGGGAGAATGGCGGAAACAGGGTTGGATCGACACCAAAGGCAACTGAGTCACCCAGAGCCAAATACGTGTAGTTTTTTTCATTAGCGCCAAAAACTGGCAGAAACGTCAACGTAAGCGCGATCGCTCCAATAGTTTTCCAATTCCAAATAATGTTGGTCATTTAAATCCTCCGGGTTTATGGCGCCAGTTCACGAGCGGGGTCGGCTTTAGAATGTCAAAACGCGCTGCGATGTTAGGCGCCAACATTCGCTAAGCAATTTCATCCCCATTGTGAATAGTCCGGCACAGCGGCCAGCCACTTAGAGATGGAACCGGCACGGCGCTGGCGCAATGCTAGTCCGGCGGGCAGCGTCAGCCGCGCGGTAGGCTGTCCGTCGCATAGCGATAAATTTCGCGAAAGCGCCGGATCGAGTCTTTGCGGCAAGCCGGGTAATAACGCCAGCAACAGGCCGGGACGAGCTATTCAAAATTACGCAGGCGACGGTGAAAAAAAGGGCTCTCGCGGATCCGAGCGACATTGGTTCCCGGATCCCCTCGTTCGTTCCTTATGGCCAGAGTGTGGCCCGAGTTCAGGATGGCCGGAGCCGGTCCTATGCTCTTTCAGCCGCTCAAACCGCTTTTTTCGGGGAGCCCCGGCGCAATGCCTGAGACTCCCGCCGAGCGCTTTCGCGTTAACACGCCTACCGCAGGCCGAAACGGCTCCGCGGAGGTAGGCGCTCGATTATTACAAAAGCAATTCAATCGCCATTAAGCCGGCCAATCTTGGCGGAGGAGGAGAGATTCGAACTCTCGGTAGAGTTTCCCCTACGACGGTTTTCAAGACCGGTGCCTTAAACCGCTCGGCCACTCCTCCGTTCCTTCTAGTTTAGCGGATCACTTCCCATGCCAAGTGTTCAAGTTCCGGCGCTAGCAGCCGATTCCACGCTAATTGGACCGCGTTTGGCGATCCCGGCGTCGAAACCACTAGTTTTCCCTTGTAAACGCCTGCTGTTGCCCGCGACAACATCGCCGCCGCTCCCACCACTTCAAAACTCAACATCCGGAAAAGTTCGCCAAATCCCGGCAACGTCTTCTCCAACTTCCGGCTCAAAACGTCAAAAGTGGTGTCGCGCGGGGCAATTCCCGTCCCCCCGTTCCACAGCAAAATGCGCGCCGGCGTCCCCGACAATTCGTCCAACACCGCCGCCACTTGATCCGGCTCGTCCTTAATCAGGCGGTACGCCGTCACTTCGTGCCCCAGCGCCGCGATCTGCTCCCGCAGCCACTTCCCATTCACATCCGTCTCTTCGGTCCGCGAATCACTCACAGTGATAATCGCGATCCCAATCACTCCCAGCGACTTCGCCTTCTCGCGATGTTCATTCGTACTCTGTGATCCCGTATTCATCTCTCCAGCGTAAGCGATATACTGCCATTCACTCATGCAATCGGTATCGCAACTCTTTCGACTCGACGGCCGAACGGCCCTGATCACCGGCGGCTCCCGCGGACTCGGTGAAGAAATGGCGCAAGGGCTCGCCGAAGCTGGAGCCAATGTCTACATCGTCGCCCGGCGGGAGAAGTGGCTGATGCCCGCCATCGATTCCCTGCAGGCCGCGGGAGCCAAATGCGCCGGATCGGTTTGCGACGTCACCGACCCGGCGCAAGTAAAAGAAACAGTACGGCTCGCGGCCGAGGCATTCGGCCCGGTCGACATCCTGATCAATAACGCCGGAGCGACGTGGGGCGCGCCCGCCGAAGATATGCCTCTCGATAAGTGGCAGTCCGTCATCGCGACTAACTTGACCGGGACGTTTCTATTCAGCCAGGAATGTGCCCACGGGATGATAGCCCGGCGCTTCGGGCGCATCGTTAACGTCGCCTCCATAGCGGGAATGCGCGGTTCCCTTCCCCGCGGGATTCACTGCGCGGGTTATGTCGCGGCCAAGGGCGGCGTCATCGCGCTGACCCGCGAACTGGCCTGTAAATGGGCCCAGCACAACATTCGCGTCAATGCCATCGCCCCGGGATTTTTCCCCACCCGCATGACCGAAGGCGTGCTGCCTCATCTGTTGGACGATCTGAAACAGAACGTCCCGCTGGGCCGTCCAGGACGCGACGGCGAGATCAAAGGGGTCGCCGTCTTCCTGGCGAGCGATGCCTCTAACTACGTGACCGGGCAGACACTCGCCGTCGACGGCGGCTCCACCGCCGTTACGGTCTAACTAACCGCCGCGCGCAACGCCCGTGCCTCGGCGAGTAATTCCGCCGAGGCTCCCGCCATGTTAATCGCCGGCGCGTCGCCAATCCCCGCGTCCCGGTATTGCCGCAATCGCTCGACAATCAGGTCCCGTATCTCCTCGGCGTTGTCCACTCCCTCGAATCGCGCCTGATGCGAAGTACCCGTTTCGCCATGCGGACCAGCGGCGCCACCGCCGCCCGCGCTTCGAACTTCCAGATCCGCCAGACCCAGCCAGCCCTGCAGCGGTCCCGCCGCTATCCGTAAATCCTGGATATTGGCGAACGTCATCGTAATCTCTTCCACACTCCAAATGCCGCTGCGAATCCGCAAGCTCCGGTCCGTAACGATGTACCACCGCAATTCGTAATTCAACCGCTGCAACATAAACGAAAATGGCAGCGCCGCCGCGAGTGCTGCTATCGCCAGAACTTCAACCCCAATCGTAATTGGCCGGACCCACGCCGGAGTCCCTGGGATAAAAGGTATAAAAGCGAGTGCCACTATTCCGCCCAAAATTCCGGCCAGGCGCGTCATCGCCCAAACCACCACTCGCCAGCGATAATAATTCCGCCCCGCACGAAAAATCCGGATCGATTCCGATGAGCCGTCCGGCGCGGATGGCTCCGGCGGAACGCGCAGCAGCCGCAGCAAATATTGGCTCACGCCCTCTTCTCCAGTGCCACCCGCACCGCTCTTAGCTCCTGAGCCACCTCGTGCAACACACCCGCCAGCCCGGCTTCCGAATCATGCTTAGCCGCCGTCGCCCCACGCATTCGGGAATAAAGAAAGTCCCGCATTCGGTCATGGTCCACCAGTCCTTCGAGCGTCATCACCGAACTGCTCGACCCGCTAGCCGTCTGGATCTCAATTCGCGCCAGCCCCAGCGCCCGCTCCACCGCGTTCGACCGCAAATGGATGTCCTGAATCCGCGCATAGTTCAGCACCACTTCATTCCGAAACAGAAGCCCCCAGCTCATCCGAATTCCCTCGTTGCTGAACTCGTAGCGCATCGTGTGATAACGGAAATACAGCACGACCAGCGTCACTGGAAACGCAACGAATGTCGCTCCCGCGGTTAGAACATAATATGTCATCAGCCGGTCGACCGGCCGGGTAATGCTGGCAATTTGCGGGGGAACAGGCTGCATGAAATTATTGAAACAGCTTCGGCGCGAACTCGTTCAAGTAGTCCCGCCAATTGAGCCAGGTGTGCCCGCCCTCGGATTCCTTGTAGGTGACATCGAACCCGTACTTTTTGAGCATCGTGACCGTGGCTTCGGTCCGCTTCACACCGGCATCTTCCTTCCCGGTCGCGATCCAAAACAGCTTCAGCCCTTTCCTGAACGCCGCATTTTCGAGCGATGCCTTGTTTAGTTCTTCAAAGGAGGGGCCGGGCGGACGTGTGCCTCCACCGCCGGTGGGTTGCCCCACCACGCCGGAACTGAAGACACCCAGATAGCCGAAGTGGTCCATGTTCGGCACGCCAATCGCCATCGTTTGGCCGCCGCCCATCGACAAGCCAGCCATGGCCCGGTTACCGCGTCCGTTTTGTGTCCGGTAATTTTTTTCCACATATGGCTTGATGTCGTTCATGAATTCCTTCGAGAACTGATCCCGCTCGCCGGGTACACGCGCCGCGCGGCTCGTGTGCCCCGCCGGCATCACCATAATCATCGGCTTAGCCTTTTTGTCGGCAATCAGGTTGTCGAGAATAAATCCTGCCATGCCAACCGTGCTCCACGACGCGTCGCTATCGGAAGAACCGTGCAGCAGGTAAAACACCGGATACTTGTCCCTCCCAGCCTCATACCCCGGCGGCGTATAGACGTGCATCCTTCTCAGCCGTTTCAACTCGGTGGAATAGTAGGTCACCGCGCCAACGGCCCCGTGCGGCACGTTCCGAACTTCTACAAAATCAGCGCCCGGTACCGTCACAAGACTCCATACATTATTATTCGACTCGCTGTTCCCCGGATTCCGCGGGTCGACCATCGTCAATCCTTCAACGTTGAAAGTGTACCGGTACGCCCCGGCCGGAACTGGTCCGACCGTCGCTGTCCAGACGCCAATCTCCGACTTGGTCATTTCCGCGCCTTTTCCGTTCCCGGGAATGTCGCCGCCCATAACCCGCACTGCCGTCACTTTGGGTGCGAAGAGGCGGAACGTGATGCGCCGGTCCGGGGAGACCTCCGGTGAAATCAGCGGCGGGGGAGGTTGGCCTGGCAATAGGCCAGCCGCGAAGACGAGGATCGACAATCGACGGGGAATAGGCATGGAGAGATATTATCCTAACTAACGATATCCGGCCGCCTGCAGTTCAAAAAGTTCGGCGTACCGCCTGCCATTCGCGAGTAGCTGGGAATGTGTGCCCTGTTCCTCGATCCGCCCGCCTCCGAGAACCAGGATCCGGTCAGCCATTCGTACTGTGGAAAACCTGTGGGAAATCAAAATCGCCATTTTCCCTTTGGTGAGCTCGGCAAACCGTTGAAACACTTCAAATTCCGCCCGCGCGTCCAGCGAGGAAGTCGGCTCGTCCAAAACCAAAAGCTGCGCATCGCGCATGTAGGCGCGGGCGAGGGCGATTTTCTGCCACTGGCCCATGGAAAGTTCGGCGCCGCCTTCAAACCGCCGGCCGAGCATATGGTTGTAGCCGTTTGCGAGATTTGCGACGACATCGGAGGCCAGGGATTTCTGGGCGGCGGCCTCGATGCGGGGTAGATCGGTGAAGTTTTCGATACGTCCAACTCCAATGTTTTCTTTTACTAACATGTCGTACTTCACGTAGTCCTGGAAGATCACGCCGATCTCTTTTCGGAGGTCGGCGGGCGAGTATTCGCGGAGATCGACGCCATCGAGGAGGATCCGGCCGGCCGTGGGGTCGTAGAGGCGGCTGATGAGCTTGATCAGAGTCGTTTTTCCAGCTCCATTCTCACCGATAAGTGCCACCCTTTCTTCCGGTTCCAGGCGAAAGCTCACGTTCTCAAGCACGGCCTTTTCGGAGTTGGCGTAGGCGAAGGAAACGCCTTGAAACTCGAAGCCCTGGCGGATCGGACGGGGGGCCGGTAAATGGTGCGCGGCGTCCTCAATCGACGGTTTTGAGTCGAAAAAATCGAACAAATCACGCACAAAAAGTGCCTGTTCTGACACGTTTGAGAGCGTATTGAACACGTTTTCGAGTGCATTTCGCGACCTTAAGAACGCTCCGGAGAGGAAAGTCAGGTCACCAAGAGAGAGTTCGCCGCGGGCGGTACGGTACAAAATGACGGCGTAGGCTCCGTAGTACCCGGCGAGCGGCAAAACGTTCAAAGCGGCGTTCGTGAACGCTTTTTGAATCGCGAGTTTCCGGTTTTCCTGGAAGTAGCGGTCGAAAAGTGCCTCTGTCCGGTCGATGAGGAATTTGCCCAATCCGAACAGTTTCACTTCCTTTGCCGTGGAGACGCTGGCTCCGAGGAGTCGAAGGTAATCGAGTTCGCGGCGTTCGGGCGTCCAACGGTAGAGCAGCGAATAGGCGAGCATTGCAAACTTGGTTTCCCCCCAGAATACGGGTAGTAGAGCGAGAACAAGTATTGGCAGGAACCACCATGAGAATGAGATGATTACAACTGATACTGACAGTAATGAAAGAACTGTTTGCAGCAGTCCGGCTATCTGTGAAAGCATGCCCAGGCGGGCGGCGGACTGGCGGCGGGCGCGCTCGAGTTTGTCGTAAAAAACAGGGTCTTCGAAGCTGGCCAGATCGAGAGTCGAGGCGTGCTGCATGAGCTTGACGCCGATGTGGTGGGTAAAGCGGTCGCCGAGGATGCTTTCGGCGAGTCCGGCGGCGCGCATGAGCAGGTCGCCGGCGATGGCGAGCCCAAATTCCGTGGCAACTAGCGGCCAGAGCGCATCAGGAACGCCGGTTTTTGCCGTTGCGGCGATGGCTACGAGGTCTACGATCAGCTTGGCGACCCAGAGCATCCCCAATGGCACCAAAGCCCACACCAAGCGGCAGGCAAGGGATGTAACGGCAAGGAAAGGGCTGGTTTCCCAGACCATCCGGAGCAGTGGGGGAAGATTGCGGAGTGCTTGCAGCCGGTCGCGCCAAGTGACGGGCGGCTCTGTTTTAGGGACGTGAGGATTCAAATGAGGCCGGAGACGACAACGGCGGGCTAGGGCCCGCCGGTCGATGTTTGGGAGAATCAGGCCTCGAGGCTACGCTGCCGCCGATTCCTGGTATGTGATTGTGATGTTATGGCGTCTTTAGCTTTTCGTCAAGAGCAAAGACGTTCTTCTCGTAAAAAGACGCAAACGATTGAAATCAATAGAGATCCGCTCTTAAGCTGAGATCCGGCAGTCTTGGAAATATTTGCCACGAATAGCGGCAAGTTGAAGAATCTGGGACGTTTATTCGTCGATGTGGAGCGCAATCATAGCCGTGTCTTCTCCGGGTTTTTGGCCCGAAAATTTTCTACCTAGGAGTCGAAAACCGGCAAAAAGCCCCCCGGCCAGCAGCGCGAAGACGATCATGATCCCTGAAAACTTGGTGACGTTCAGAAACAGAACACCGATATTGTCACCCTTGGGATCGGGCAATTGCTGATTCAAGGTTATATTGACTTCCCACCGAACCTGGGACAAAATCCGCTCAGCAGCGTCCGGTGTCGCGGTTTGGGTAACAACACTGACGATCGGACCGGACCGGCGGGCGACATATTGCTTCTGTTCCTGGAAGGCGGCCAGGCGTTCCTTGGCGATTTGGGGATTGGGGTAATTGAACAGAACGAGCGTGACATCACCGTCCCGATCCTTGAACCGGGCCAACTGCCCTTCCGTGCCGAAGTGAAAGGCCACGAGCGAGGGCGACATGCCGGGGACGAACGCTTCCAGCGATGCCGGCCCCAGGATGAAGCGTTCGCTATTTCCGTGGCGGGCGGCAACAGGGAGGAACCCGGTAAGGGCGGGAAGCGAAGAGGGATCGTATCGCGGCATGCTCAGGATCAACTGGTTCATCGTCTCCTCTTCGGGAGTTTTGCGCCCTTCGAATTGGATGACGTAGTTGCCTCGCTGCTCGATTGATGCGCCGGCGGGGCGCGCACCGCGGAGGAGTTGCATGGCCGCCTGGGCGTTCGTCGCGTCGGTCAGGCGCCAGGCACTGACCGTGAAGGCGCCCTTCGGACCGGCATACTCCGCGCGCTCCGCTTCCTGCAGTCCATACTCACTCCAAACCGCGGCGGGTTCCGGGTGGAGTACCGTCACGGTCTTTCGAGAGTGAAATTCCATGCCCTCAGGCAGAATTGCAGCCGAAAGGCTGAATGCGAAAAGGGTAATTATTACTCGTTTACGCCATGACATTTTTTGTATTTTTTACCACTGCCGCACCAACACGCGTCGTTGCGTCCTGGTTTCTTAGACGCCAACACGGGGCCTTTAGGCGCCGAAAGTTCGCCGCCTAAAAATTGAAGTTCAGCGAGTTCGCGTTCCTTTTTCTTCTGGATGTTGCGGGTAAAGTCGTCGATAGAGGCGCGAGCGGCCGAACGGTCGATGGCCTCCGGCTCCGGTTCGGTGGCCAGCGCAACCCTATTGCCGTCTTCCTCATCTTCGTCGTAATCAGCCTCGAAAGGCACGTTTGGCCGGTTGTCATCGGCGATCTGCAGGAAGAAGAGATAGCGGATGGTCTCGTCTTCAATCCGGTCCATCATGTCCTGGAAGAGTGTGAAGGACTCCTTCTTGTACTCCAGGAGCGGATCTTTCTGCCCATACCCGCGAAGGCCAATGCCTTCCTTGAGGTGGTCCATCGACAGCAAATGATCTTTCCACTGGTTGTCGATGACGTTCAACATGATGACGCGCTCGGCTTCCCGGAGGTATTCGGATCCGATCAGCGCTTCTTTGTCTTCGTACTTTTGCTTAATCTGATCGAAGATCGAGTCCTCAAGCTCGGTGAAGCTGGAGCCGCGCAGTTCGTGAAGCCGGAGTTGCGCGCCAAAGCGGGTGAGAATATCGCTTTCCAGCCCGGTCATGTCCCATTCGCCGGGGTGAGTCTTCTCCGGAATTCGCTCGCTGACGACGGTGGCGATGATGCCCTGCGCCTGCTCGTAGATGCGTCCCTTCTGGTCCGTGCCTTCCAGCAAATTACGGCGCATTGAATAAACAGCGCCGCGCTGCTTGTTCATGACGTCGTCGTACTCCAAAACGTGTTTGCGGCTGGCGAAGTTCTGGGCTTCGACGGCTTTCTGGGCGGCGGCAATGCGCTTGGTGATGAGGCCGGAATCGATCGGCACATCCTCCTCCATTCCAAGGCGGAGCATCAAATTCTGCATGCGTTCGCCGCCGAAGATACGGAGGAGATCGTCCTGGAGGGAGAGGAAGAAGCGCGAGGAGCCGGGGTCGCCCTGGCGGCCCGAACGGCCGCGAAGCTGGTTATCGATGCGCCGGGATTCGTGGCGCTCAGTGCCGATAATACAGAGTCCGCCGACCGACACGACCTTCTCGCGTTCCGCGTCGCAAATCGCTTTGTGCCGGGCGTGCATTTCATTCCAGGCTTCGAGCGGGACGCGGTAGTTCATGTCGGCGCGCTGGAAGTAGTAGAAGCGTTCGTCGGCGACGAAACCGGCTTCCTTTTCCCGGACGGATTCGGCGATCGCCTTTTTGATCGACTCTTCCTGGGAGAGGAAGTCGGGGTTGCCGCCGAGCAAAATGTCGGTACCGCGACCGGCCATGTTGGTCGAAACCGTGACACCGGCATAGCGACCAGCCTGGGCGATGATGTAGGCCTCGCGCTCGTGGTTTTTGGCGTTGAGGACTTCGTGTTTGACGCCCATCTTGGTGAGAATGGACGAGAGCTTTTCGCTCTTGGTGACCGAAATAGTACCGACGAGAATCGGCTGGCCTTTGGCGTTCCGATCCTTTATCTCCCTGGCGGCGTTGCGGAACTTTTCCTCTTCCGTGCGGTAGACGATGTCGTTGGCATCCTCGCGCTTGGCGAGGCGGTTGGGCGGGATGGGGGTGACGTCGAGTTTGTACGTTTTCCCGAATTCGGCGGCTTCCGTGTCGGCTGTACCGGTCATGCCGGCCAGCTTTTTGTACATACGGAAGTAGTTCTGGAAGGTAATCGTCGCCAGCGTCTGGTTTTCCCGCTGAATTTTGACGTTTTCCTTGGCTTCGATGGCTTGATGGAGTCCATCGGACCAGCGGCGGCCGGGCATCAGGCGGCCGGTAAATTCATCGACGATGATGACTTCGAGTTCGCCTTCATCGCCGGGGCGGACGACGTACTCTTTGTCGCGGGTGTACATCACGTGGGCTTTGAGAGCCTGCTGAACGTGGTGATTAAACTCGATGTTTTGGGCTTCGTAGAGATTGCCCAAGTTGAGCAGCCGTTCAATTTTGCTGACGCCTTCCTCGGTAAGCGCAACGGCCCGGTGCTTTTCGTCGACGGTATAGTCACCGGTGAAATACTTTTCGCCGGGTTCTTTCCCTTCGAGAACTTCGCCGCGGACGAGCCGGGGAATGATCTTATTGATGCGGTAGTACTTGTCGGTCGACTCTTCGCTGGGTCCGGAAATAATCAGCGGCGTACGGGCCTCGTCGATGAGGATGCTATCGACTTCGTCGACGATGGCGAAGAAGTGACCGCGCTGGACGCAATCTTCCAGGCGGAACTTCATGTTGTCGCGAAGGTAGTCGAAACCGAATTCGTTGTTGGTGCCGTAGGTGATGTCGGCTTGATAGGCAGCGCGGCGATCGCGGTCACTGATGTCGTGGGTGATGCAGCCGACACTCAGGCCCAGGAACTTGTAGATGCGGCCCATCCATTCGGCGTCGCGTTTGGCGAGGTAGTCATTGACAGTGACAACGTGGACGCCTTTGCCGGCGAGCGCATTGAGGTAGACAGGAAGGGTAGCGACGAGGGTTTTGCCTTCGCCGGTTTTCATCTCGGAGATGCGGCCCTTGTGGAGTTCCATGCCGCCGATGAGCTGGACGTCGTAGTGCCGCATGTTGAGAATGCGGCGGCCGGCTTCGCGGACGGTGGCGAAAGCTTCGGCCTGGACATCTTCGAGGGTCGCGCCCTGTTCGATTTGGAGCTTGAATTCGGCTGTTTTGGCGGCGAGTTCGGCGTCGGTGAGTGACTTGTAGTGGTCCTCACGAGCATTGATGGCATCTTTGAGCGGCTGGAGGGCCTTAATATCCCGGCCTGCTTTAGTGCCGAAAATTTTCGCGAGTACGTTAGGAAACATAGACAGAGAGCGCCTGCTACCAGTTTAGCGTAGGCGGGGGTTGTTCTTTACTTTGGATGTGGAGAACGCGTGTTTGGTTGCGCGGGCAGGGGCGTCAATGTATTCTGCGCGCCACCATGACATCGCCATTTCGATTCCCATGGACGCTGTAAGAGAGCCGTTTGCCATCCGTCGAAGTGCTGTAGATGCTGAGAACCGCAAAAGGGGAATTTGCGTACAGGGCGATGCGCTTCCGCGCAAAATCATAGAGCCACACACCGGGTTCGCCGGCGTTTCCAGAAAGGAAGACTGCCGAGTCCTCACCAACGAGAGCTACTTCGCCGAAGCGCTACAAAATTTCCCGGCCGATTCGGCTGGCAAAAATCTGCAAATAGTCCTCTCCGCCCAGGTCAACTTCGGCACCGGCGGTCCGCCGAAAGTCCTGGCTGGCGACGTTTGTCAGTCTCGGCGGCGCGGCAGCCAACGCGAACGTACAATAGTGGTTTGTCGAAGGTGCCAAGCCATGCCATTTGATGTCGATTTCTGGAAACAATGGGAAGGCCAAAATATCGATTCGGTATTTCCGCTGAAGCGTTGTATCGGGGGTGAAAGCCGAGGCGGGGTTTTCGCGACGGAATTTGAGGGGCGCCCGGCGGCTATAAAGCTCGTTACCGGAACGCCGGAGGCAGTCGAGGGGCTGATCGGCCTCTGGAAACAGTCGGAGATTCTTTCTCACGTCGCGTTAATCAAAGCGTTGGCGCACGGTAAATCCTCGGTTGGCGACAGACCTTGCGCGTATTTCGTCATGAACCTCGCTGACGACAATCTCGCCGAAGTCCTCGCCGAACGTGCGCTCACGCCGGACGAAGCGAGGGACCTGCTACACCCGGTGCTTGATGTGCTCGAATTTCTTCACGAAAACGGCTTTGCCCATGGAGGCCTGAAGCCGCCAAACCTCCTGGCCTTCGGTGACCAGCTAAAAGTGTCGAGTGACAGCCTGGTTCGTGGCGGCGATCCGGCCATTGACTGTAAAGCTCTCGGAACGCTGCTGGAATCGGTGCTCGGAGCCAATCTGCCGGAGCCCTTCGCGGCGATCATCAGGAACTGCTCGACGCCCGATCCGGCAGCCCGCTGGAATCTGGCGCGGATCAAGGCACATTTACGCGGCGATCCGCTGCCCGCGGAGCCGTCAAAATCGAATGGACGCTGGTGGGGTCTCGCGGCCGCGGCAGTGGTGTTGATTGGGGCGTTCGCATTCTGGCCGTCAGCGGTCGATGTTCCCGCCGGAGACCCGGCGCCGCAGGAACTTGCACCGGCGGCGTCCGATGGGAAAAAAGGCCCCGCGGAGGCAAAAGGGGACAAAGCGTCGAAGCAGCCCAAAGCCAAGGCCGGTCCGGCGCCAAAAGTCACTCCAGTTGGTCCGATGGCCGGCGATGGCAGGCTTCGCGAGGATTTGCGCCCCACGACCGTCGCCGGCATTACGCAAGTGCTTCCGGACATTCCGCAGGCGGCCCGCAAAACGATCTCCGGGCAAGTTCGCGTCAATGTCAGAGTACGGGTTGACGGTGCCGGAAACGTATCCCAAGCTACGCCGGAACCGCCGCCGGTAAGCAAGTATTTTACTGACCGCGCGCTCGCCGCTGCCCGATCCTGGAAGTTTCCCGCGGGAAGCGCACCGCAAACCTGGGTACTGCGCTTTGAATTGACGCGCGAGCAAACTCTCGTCTCCCCGGCCAGAGTCGTGAATTAGGCGGGTGCGGAAATAGGATCACTGGTTGATTGGATGGAGCGTTTTTAAGAATGACCGCCATTCGGAAGCATCGGAAGCTGCCGAACTCCACAGCTTGTCACAGCGCTCGATCAGCTTGGTATGACGGCTCCGCTCGCGGCCCAACTTCTCATAACTCGAGCTTGCCGGTATATATCGCGCCCGCGCGCCGTTCCGGTCGTCCTTCGCCTCAAGCAGCCGTATGTATGACCCGCCAGTCCCCAAAGCCCAATTCTCCACCGCCAATCCGCCCAATATGCTAACGTGAAAAGTTGCGCGGACTGGCGTCGATTCAAGCCACCGCCGGAGGATTACATGGAAGCTTTAGGAATGGTTGAAACCAAAGGTCTCATCGGCGCGATCGAAGCCGCCGACGCTATGGTCAAAACCGCCAACGTCACCCTCACGGGCAAGGAATACATCGGCGCCGGATACGTCACTGTCACCGTCCGCGGCGATGTCGGCGCTGTCAAAGCCGCTACCGATGCCGGCGCCGCGGCCGCACGCCGCGTCGGCGAACTCGTCGCCGTCCACGTCATCCCCAACCCTCACTCTGAAACCGAAAAAATCCTCCCCGGCGCCAACAAAAAATAGTCCCGCTGACAATAAGGCAGCGAAATGTTGCAAGATCCGGATCTGATCTCCTTGCAGGAGGTCCGCACAAAAGTCGAGAAAGCCTGGGCTGCCGCCCAGCGCTTCCGTGCGTTCTCTCAAGAGCAGGTTGACGCCGTCATCGAACGCATGGCTGAAGCCGCCCGCGGGCACGCCGAACGCCTCGCCCAAATGGCTGTTGAAGAGACCGGGTACGGTAACGCCAAGGATAAACTCGCGAAAAACATGCTCGCCGCGGAGCGACTTCCCACTGAACTTCGAGGGATGAAAACGGTCGGCGTTCTCCGCGAGCGCACCGAGGACAAGGTCACCGAAATCGCCGTGCCTGTCGGTGTCGTCGCGGCGATCCTCCCAACCACTAACCCCACCTCCACCGCGATCTACAAGACCCTCATCGCGCTGAAAGCCGGCAACGCCATCGTCCTCAGCCCCCACCCCCGGGCGAAAGGGTGCACCTGCGCCACCGCTGAGGTTCTCTACCGCGCCGCTGTCTCCGCTGGCGCCCCCGAAGGCATCATTCAGTGCCTCACCCAGCCCACCATGGAGGCCACCAACGAATTGATGCGCCACCCGCGCACGGCGGTAATCCTCTCCACCGGCGGCGCCGGCATCGTCAAAGCCGCCTATTCCTCCGGCAAGCCCGCCTACGGCGTCGGCCCCGGCAACGTTCCGGTTCTCCTCGACACCACCGCCGATGTTAACTCCGCCATCCGCGGCATCCTCGCCGGCAAATCCTTCGACAATGGCACCCTCTGTTCCTCCGAACAAACCCTCGTCGCCGAGTCCAAAATCCGGCAAAACGTCCTCAATGCCCTCGCCGCAAATGGCGCCTTTCTCTGCGATCAGGCGCAGGCCGACGCCCTCGCTAAAGTGCTCTTCAGCCGTGGCACGACGGTCAACCCGGAGATGGTCGGCCACGCCGCCACGGAGATCGCGAAGAAAGCGGGCTTCGACGTTCCCCCGCAAACCCGCGTACTCGCCGCCGAAATCGCCGGAATCGGCAAAGATCATCCGCTTTCCGCTGAAAAACTTTCCCCGGTCCTCGCCGTCCACTTCGTCGAGAACTTTGACGCCGCCCTCAACGCCTGCGAAGCGGTCCTGCGGTTCCACGGCCTCGGCCACACCTGCGGCATCTATACCACTGACGACGCCAAGGCGCGCCAATACGCCATGCGTATGCCCGCTCACCGGATCCTTGCCAACACCCCTACTCCGCAAGGTTCCGTCGGCATCACCACGGGACTTTTCCCGGCAATGACACTCGGCTGCGGTTCCGTCGCCGGCAACGCGACCGGCGATAACATAACGCCATTCCACTTACTCAATATCAAACGCCTCGCCTGGGCCATTCGCCCCTGGGCGAATGCTGAAGAGACTCCCGTCATGACCCAATCCAGCGGCCCCGTTTCCAAGGCCCGCATCTCCGCGGCCGTAGACCGCTACCTTTCCGGAGCCACGCCCTCTCAGCCCGCCAACGTCGCCACCATCGTGGACAAGTTCCTCGAAAGCAAAGGGATTATCCAAACCTGCGAACCCTGTTCGGCCCCCCAGCGGGCGCCTGAACCCGCGCCCGCTAAGGTCGCCGTCACCGATTTTGTATGCGAAGATGATGTCCGGCAAGCCATCCGCAACAACACGAAGATATTCGTCGCCGCCAAAGCAATTATTACGCCCTCGGCCCGCGAACTAGCCAACAGCCAGCGCGAAGAAATCCTTGTGCTGACCAAGCAATAGAAAGTCCCAAATGCCAACCGATCTCGACAAACTCAAAACGCAACTTCCGCCCGAACTCGAGAGCCGCGGCTTCGTCGTCTTTCACGGTCTCGCCCGCGCCGACGACGAAAACGGCGTCGTCATGTGGGATGCCGCCCAGCGTCCCGACTACACCGAGTTTCTCGACTGCGCCGGAAAACTAGGGATCAAAGTCATCGTACTTAACACCCGGCCATTCGAAAAATCGACCATCGACGACCTGCAAGAGGAACTCGAATCCCTCGACTTCCCGCCCTCCGAACGCCGCGACCTCGAACGCCGCTTGAAAGCCCTGAAGCCCTACACCGGGTTCACGGCCAACCTCGAACTGTCGTTCGACTATAACGGCGCCGTCTATGTCTTTGAAGTCCGCAGCGACTTCATGAACGAATTCCTCAGCATTATGAGCGAAGTCGACGTGGGCATCTTCCCCGGCGGCAACTTCGAAGACGACGAACCAGATACCAACCCCGGCGGCGGCTTCTTCTCCCGCAACTAATCTCGATGTCACTCAAACCCGCGCGCTGGCTGATCCCGGACCCGCCGGCCGCCGAAGTGGCGGCTTTCGCCCGCGCGGCAGCCATCACTCTGCCCACGGCGCGCATTTTCTGGAAACGCGACATACGGGATGCCGCCGCCGCCCGTCACTTCCTCCATCCGAACCTGGCGGACCTCCACAGTCCGTTCGAACTAGCCGATATGCGCCGCGCCTGCCAACGGCTCGCCCAGGCCATAAAGGCCAACGAGAGAATCCTTCTCTACGGCGACTATGACGTCGACGGCACCAGCGCCATCGTCATCCTTCACACCACCCTCCGCCTCGCCGGCGCCGACATCCACTTCCACGTCCCTCACCGCATCCGCGAAGGCTACGGCATGCGCAGCGAGGTGGTCGAGCAAGCCAAAGCCGACGGCGTCAAACTCATCGTCAGCGTCGACACCGGCATCCGCGCCGGCGCCGTCGTCGAACACGCCAAGGCCCTCGGCATCGATGTAATAGTCACTGACCACCACTTACCCGAATCCGAGCTTCCGCCCGCCGTTGCCGTCATCAATCCCAACCGGCTCGACTGCAAATATCCGGCCAAAAACCTCTGCGGCGCGGCCGTCGCCTGGAAACTGGCCGAAGGCTTACTTACCACGCTCGAATGGCCCGGGAGCCGGCGCGGGAAGTTACTAACTTCGCTTCTCAAATTAGTCGCCATAGCCACCGTCGCCGACGTCGTGCCGCTCACCGGGGAGAATCGAATTCTGGTCAAACACGGCCTGGAAGGTCTGCGAGAAAATACGAATCCCGGCCTCAAGGCAATCCTTAAGGTCGCCGGAATCAAGGACGGAGAAACGCCCTCCGCCCGCCAGGTCGGCTTCCAGATTGGCCCGCGCCTGAACGCCGCCGGCCGCATGGATGACGCCCGCGACGTCATCGAACTCTTCCTCACCAACGACGGCAATCGCGCTACCGCGCTGGCGGAGAAACTTGACTCACTCAACAAGGAACGCCAGGACACTGAGGCCGCTATTCGCGAGCAGATCCTGGCCGAATGCGCCAAAGCCGTTATCACTGACGCCGACGCCGGCCTCGTCTTCTCCGCCCCCGGCTGGCACCAGGGGGTTATCGGCATCGTCGCCGGACGGCTCGCCGAGCGCTACTGCCGCCCCGTCTTCGTCCTCAGCGAGGATCCCGAAACCGGCGAGGCCCACGGCTCCGGCCGCGGCACGGCCATTTTCCATCTTCTGGAGGCCATGGAATCCATGCCGGAACTCTTCACCCGCTTTGGCGGCCATCGCCAGGCCGCCGGGCTCAAGATGCCGGCGGGCCGCATTCCGGAGTTCAGAGCCCGCTTCGCCGCCTACGCCGCCGAACGGCTGAGCCCCGAAGATCTCCGTCCCATCCACGACTGCGACGCCGCCGTTACTCTCGACGAACTTACCGATGAAACCGTCGCGGAGATTCTCGCCCTGGCCCCCTTCGGCAACTCAAATCCGGTGCCGCTGTTGGCCCTCCGCGATGCCCAGGTGGCCCGCGCGCCCGAAATCAAGAATGAAAAGCATCTCTTTTTGCACCTCCGGCATAACGGCACGACGCGGCTGGCCAAAGGCTGGAGCATGGCCGGCCTGGCCAATGACTATCGGACCAACGACGCCATCGACGCCGCTGTTCTGCTGGAAGAAGACGCCTGGTCGAAAGCCCGCGGCGGCTCCTTTTGGGGCCTGGTGCTGAAAGACATCCGCCCTATGGATTCAGCAGCACCGCCGCCGCTGCAAATGGCAGCTCGACCCCATTCGTAATCGCCAGATACATCACTTGTAAGTCCAGATCGGCGGTTGGCGCCAGAAAGTGATAGTCGTCAATATAGCCCTCGGCCGTGTCATTCAACTGGTCGCCGTTGGGCCACGGGAATATCACGTCGCGCGCCGCGCTTTGACGTTCCCAGTCCTCGAAATCAACCCGGTCCGGCAAGCCGGTCAACGATCCATCCGAATAGGTGAGCTTCTTAGGTCCCAGGAACGGCAGTTGACCAGATAGCCGCCCCGCCGTGATCGACGGGTCACCGTAGTAAGCCTTACAGCGCACGCCGCCGAGGTGCATCGGGAACATGGCCTGGGCGCTCGTGAACAGCTTCGGACAGCCGTTCGCTGCATATTGCGCCCGCCAGGAAGTGCCATCCCAAACCGCATAGCCGATTCATGTTCACGGTCGAACAGCCCGGCGCCACGTCAGTCGTGAACACCATGAAGGCGCCCGGCGCGCCGTTCCAGCGCCAGTCGGTCAGCACCGGAAAGCCCACCTTGTTTTGACGCGTATTCTGAATCCGGTCCCCTTCCAGGGTCATCGCGGGCGTCAGCGCGCACCCTCCACCGGCGGAGTAGTCCGCGGTAGTGGAGCAAGTCGTAGCGGCGCCCGAATTGAAGTCCTGCCCCACATATCCGTCCACGCTGTCAATGCTGAAAATGCGTGTCCTGCGGTCCGTACCCTGAGCTTCAAAGAACAAGCGGACCTTCCCGCCCATCGCTGCCGAAAGCGGCACGCCCTGTCCCGTGGCCACTGTCTCGACGAGTGCCGCGGCGGGCATCGGAGTCAGTAATCCAGTCGTTCCGCGGCTGCTGACAAAATTCAGATAGCTCGATGGCATTGACGCGCTGGCCGCAGTCGCCGTCAGAGCCGTCGTCAGCACTTGCCGTTGCAGTCCGCTCGGCCCGTAGTAAAGCTGGATCCGGCTCCCGGTAACCGGCCCCGCTTCTTCGCCGAACCGCGTCGCGCTGATCCGTACGTTCCCGTCATTGACGATCCGGCTCAATCCGGCGGTCGTGTTCCCGGTGCCCTGAAGCTGCCAGATTTCCGGCGACAGTCCCAACGCGCTAGCCGGCCTCCACGGTAACGGTATATCGGGTACCCGCCTTCAAGCCGCTCAACGTTGCATTGCTGGCGCCGCCCGGAACTCTCAAACGCATATTATGAATCGCTTCTACGGCAGTAAGTCGATGTGGTCTTGCAGCCGGCCAGGCGACGCTCAACTTACTCGATGATCCAAGCTCGGTGGCGGTGATTACGCTGTCATCCGCCGCCCCTGCCGGAACACCGCCAGGCACTTGAAAGTTGATCTGATTCAGTCCGGCAAAACCCCGCGCCTGTCCCGCAAACGAGACTTCCGCCTGGGCGCCGAAGATGACCGCGACTGAACCTGGTGCGGGCGTGACGACGCCGAGGCCGGTCAGAAACAGAATCAAAAACTCCCCGGCCACAGCGGGGGACGCGGCTGAGACAAAGCTGTAATCGGCGGCATGCACCAGGATCGGGTTCCCTTTTCCGTCCATCGACGGCGTGAACAGCCGCGGCGCACTGGGCGCCACTGGGACAGCAACCGTCGCACTGATCCCGCCCGGAGTCCGCACACGCACCTGCACCTGTCCGCCGGCCCCGAACGGCATCTGCGCATTGATCTGCCCCGGCGAGACGAAGAACAATGGGATGCCCCGCCCGTCCACCTCCACCGAGGTTCTTTCAAGAAAGGTGGGAAATGGAGTGGCGACCGTGCTTCCGCTCCTGGCCGCCAGCGAATCGCCGAAGATCGCGATGATCGAGCCCGGAGCGATCGCTTCGGTGTAGTCCGCGGCGTTCACGACGCGGTTAACTTCCTGAGCCGCGAGACTCAAGGTACAGCCTAAAAACAATAGTCGAATTCTCATACACCAACGCCCTCCCCTAGTACCATATTGGATTATGCAATCGGAACGTCGTCGGCTGGGAAGAACAGGCCTCATGGTTGCCCCGGTAGGGATGGGCACTTGTCAACTTCGCTTGCGTCCGCGCGACCAGGCATTGGCGGCACTTCGCGCCGCCTGCGAGGCGGGCGTAAACCTATTCCACACCTCTCCCGACTATGAGGGCGCCATGGAGTTGACCCTCGAAGCCGTACGCGATGAGAGAGAAAGGCCAATCGTTCTTCATCAGGGTTACGGGCCAATGCCGCACTTCAGACACCTGTACCAGCAGGCTCTGGCGAGTGAACCCACGGGCACGCTGAACCTCTTCGGTATCGCCTGCGTTGAGGATCGCGAGGCAGTTGGTGAGAACGTCTTCGGCGCGGGAGGAATGATCGAATTCCTTTCGGCCGAAAAGGCCGCCGGCCGCCTTCGCGGAATCTTTTGCACGACCCACGCCGGGCCGAAAATGATGCGCCAATACCTGGAATCCGGCGCCTTCGACGCCGCTATGATCGCCTACAATCCACTTGGATTTCACCTCTTGACCTACAACGGGGCCGATCAACGGGAGTTCGAAAATATGGAACGAATCCGCGAGGATATATTCCCCTTGGCGCAGCGTCTGGACATCGGGATAATGATCATGAAGCCATTGGCCGGAGGACTGCTGGCAAAGGGCAAAGCCTTCCCGCCGGCCGGCGATGTGCGCCCTGCTATGGATTGGTCCGCGCGCCAGATCCTGGAGTGGATTCTGCGTGAACCGGCTGTGTCGTGCGTCGTACCGGGCATGGCGGATCCGGAGGAGGTATGGGAAAACACCTCGCCTTCTGGCGCCGCCGCCCGCATGAACGAAGGTCTGGAAGAAATGCGGCGCACGATCTGCAGTCGCTGCGGCGTCTGCGACACGCTTTGCAGCCAAAATCTGGCAGTGTCCTGGCTGTTCCGCGACGGATACATTCAAATGTACCCTTCGGAAACATTTGAGTCGCCGCCGGAGATGCGCTACGAACAACTCCACCCCAGCCCAACGTCCTCCTGCCTGACCTGTACCAATCAATCCTGTTCCTGCCCGCAAGGTCTCGACATCCCGCGCGACCTCCCCCGCCTTCACGATGGATGGCTGGCGGCGCGATCGATTCTGGCTAACGGGGACTGGGGGCGCAATTCGGCTATCGAAGTCATCGACGCCCGCATTCCCCGGCATCAACCGGGCGGAGTAGCCTCCCTCCACGTCCGAAACCGAAGTGCCGAAATCTGGGTGCAAGGCGTGGCCCTGCTCAAAGGGCCGTGGGGAGCGGTTGCGACCCCGCTTCGGCACACGGTACACCCGAATGAAACTACCCATCTTACGTGGGCACTGCCGAGGTTCGGAATAGTGGGGAATGGCAGCGTCGAGCTTGCCTGGAACGGTGGCGCGCCGGTAGTAATAGGGCTTTACGAATGACTAATTACGCACAAGAGTTCCTCGCCGATAACTTCCCCCCGAGCGCCGGGGCGGGCAGCCGATTGAGTTCGTACTGGATGGTACGCAATTCCTCCGGCTTCTCCTGGGATCGCGACGAATTGAACGGCCGGTATGTCGTCCTCGCCGTCTACCTGAATGACACCTACTCGCTGACCGCCCTGCCGGCGAATGGGCCAGTCGCCCCGGGCGAATTCGCCTGTTTCCACGCGACGATCACACTCCCTTTGGAGACCGGAACGTTACGCCTTCGGGCGGGCCTCGTTCATCATAACCACGCTTTTTTTGCCGATCACGGCGCCGGCTCCTGGGAAACGGAACTCACCCTCTACCCTAATCCGTACGCAGCGCAGGAAATGGAAGTCGCCAACTCGCTGGCGGCGAACTACTCGTACTTTCTTCCGAGCGGAGGGATGGTTACGCGTCGTGATGGCGGGCGGTGGCCCGTCTTCGCTCGCGAAGCCAAGGGTGCTCGGGTCCAGACGGAAGACGGCGCCGAGTATATCGACTATTTGATGGGCTGGGGCTCCGCCCTGCTCGGCCACGGCCATCCGCGGGTGGTCGAAGCCGTCGGCCGTGAAATCGGCGGCGGAGCGACGTTGTCCCTTCCCCATATGGGCGAAGTCGAAACGGGGAAGGCTGTTCTCGCGGCGTTTCCTAATCACAAAATGATCCAGTTCGGCAAGAACGGTTCCGACGTTTGTACCCTTGCCGTACGTATGATGCGGGCGCACACGGGACGCCGCCGGATCCTCTTCTGGGGGTATCACGGATGGCAGGACTGGTTTGCGGGCCGGCTCGGGTTTGGCGGCACGGGCGTCACCATGGACCTGGCCGACCTGCACGCTTTTGAATACGGCAACATACCTCGCCTGCGCCGCTATCTGGACGAGCGGGGAAACGAGATCGCCGGAATCATAATGGAGCCCGGCGCGGCCGTCCTGGGCATTGATGGCCCTATCCCTGAAGTCGACGGGGACTTTCTTCGCGGCGTGCGCGACGCCTGCAACGAGCATCAGATCCTCCTGGCGTTCGACGAGATTTATACGGGCTTTCGCCATCCCGGCGGTAGCGCCCAAGCGGCAACCGGCGTCATCCCCGACATCACGCTGCTGGGAAAGGGCTTGGCGGCGGGTTATCCGCTGGGCGCGTTGTTGACGCAAAAATGGCTCTTTGAAAGTACTGCCGGTCGAGTGATGTATGGCCCCACCTACAAGGGAGAAAGAATCGCCTTGGCCGCCTGTCGAGCCGCCCTATCGGTTTATCGCGAAACCGATGTTCCGGCGCAGTTACACGCCTTCGGCACCGCGTTGCGCGAGGCCGTGCTTGAGTTGCCGGAGGCGTCCCAACTGGAATTGCGTTGGGCTGGTCCGCCCTACCGGCAGATGGCGATCGTTGGCGCCGGGAGTAACTGGCTGCGGGCCATCCGCCGCACACTGTTATTGCAGGAATTGTTGCGGCGCGGCGTATTGAGCTACAAGGGGTTATTCCTGCCCAGCGCGGCTCACGGTCCCCGTGAACTCGAGGAGACAGTGGCCGGATTTCATGGAGCGCTGCAAGCCGTCGTTCAGGCGGGCGACGCACCCGAAGCCGTGCGATTTCTGGAAATTCCGCCGCCGGGCTAAGCAGGAACAGTCAACTGGACAAGAGGCTGAGAAGCAGATTCCCTTCGCAATTCCAACAGCAGCGCAAAATTGCGGGGGTCGCGGCTGTCGCTTGTAGCGCACGTGTCGCAGGTTGGGCTCAGCCCGCGTTCCGACTGTCCGGCCCGAAGACGCCGGTAGCGCGGCCCGTTCCAGACTCCCATGAACTGCTCGCGACCCGAATAATCAATTGGCATCTCCACTGAAAAGTCATGGCTGGCCAACGGCCCAAGGCACGGATACAGGTAGCCGTGGACATCGTGGCGCCGATGGTCCAAGGACGTGGAGGCGATCGCGCTCATCCGCCAGAGTGACGCACAGGCTGTACCGGGCATCGTTGAATCCGGCAGCAACCGTTCGATCTGTATTCCGGCCCGGGAAACTTTGGCGAAATCGTAGATGCTTCGTTCTTGAACGCCGTATGCGACTTTAGCCGCCGGTCCGGGAGACGGAGCTTCCAGGCTCACACCCGCCGCCTCTGCCGCCATCACCGCGCGTTCAAATACCTGGGCGTATTCATACTTACAGGCATCCAGCGAGGAATCTCCTCGTAATTTCCGGTCGTGGCTATATCCCAGGGCGAAGAACGGAATGGCCGTCAGACGAACAATTCCAGCTTCCGCACATAGGTAGGGCAGATCGGCAAGTTCATGCAGATTCCGGCTATTGAGTACCGTTGATGCGTGAATCCGCGGCAGCAGCCGGGCCGAGTCCTTCTTCGATTCACGAAGCCGCGCCAGATTTGAAAGGACTCGGCCGAAGCCGTCCTTCAAACAAAGGTCCTGCCATGTCTCAGCCGTCGAAGCGTTTAAGGATACGTTAATCCAGGATAGGTGCCCGAATGCCTCCAGGAGCCCCGGGCGCCGCCACGCCAGTCCGTTCGTGAAAAGATTGAGATTCAGATGAGGATAGTGCGTGCCAAGATGATCGAGAATCGCGGGCAGGGACGGGTTGAGTGTGGGTTCCCCAAGCCCGCTCGACAAACGCAGATTTTCAATCCATCCATAGACATCAAGCCGGAGAAACGACTCTAAGTCCAGGTAGCGGAAAATCGCCTTATTGTGCATGTAACTACAAAAACGGCATTCAATGTTGCATGCCGATGTAGTGGAGATGTGAAACTCGCGCGGGACGCTTTCCAGAAAATCGACGCGACGCCGGTATTCGATCTCGTTCAGCATCGAATTCAACAGCCACGGCACCAGCGATCCCGGCCGTCCGCGGGCCATTTCTCGCGAGAGTGTTTCCGGGTTTTCGCTGAATCGGCTAAGTTCCCGGACCAGCCGATTGATAGCGGGCAAATTGCGTGCTCGCCGCATATCGTCCTGGATATGAGTTTCCGGCGCGAAGCCGGTATCAGAGACGGAGCCGGACTCATTCAGCACCCAACTCCCCGGCGGCAATGGGGGACGCTCCGCCGGGAGGCCCGCGGACGAAAATGATAGGTAGCCCGTCCATGCCGTCACCAGCGCCGGATCCGAGTCCGGCGGGAAACCCGCCGCGAGTACATGTCCGGTTCCGATCTCTTCAAAGAAAACCGCCCGTCCGGATGAGGCCAAGTTGCAGAAGTACTGCCAGGGCGGGTCGTCATGAAGGACAAACGAGGCGGACAGCAGCAGTTCGGACTGCGTAGGAGAGATCTTGTCGGCGCTAATCGGAATGCGCTTCGGCTTCAACTTTACTCGCCAGCGGCTATGAGCGATCTCCAACAGCCGCCGGACAACCCAACTTTCTTCGTCAACATCGTCCGGTGTTACGAGGAGCGCAAGTGGAAGTTCGGTCAAAACCAGCTCCTCGGCCAGATGCCTGCGCAGGACTTCCGGCGCCTCGATAATGAAAGGGTGAGCAGCTTTAGTATAGTCGACGGCTACAGCCGTTCCAACTCCTCTTCCAATTGCTGCTGGCGGACTAATTCCGCATACAATCCGCCATGGGCGAGTAACTCGGCGTGAGTTCCCTGCTCCGCTATCGCTCCGCGCTCCAGCACCACGATGCGGTCCGCGTGCCGGATCGTCGAGACCCGATGCGATACCAATAGCGTGGTCCGGCCGTGCATCACTCGCGTTAACTCTCGCAGAATCCGCTCCTCTGTAATGGTATCCACGCTCGCCAACGCATCGTCCAGGATCAGTATCGACGGATCCCGCAGCACCGCCCTCGCTATCGCCGTCCGCTGCTTCTGGCCGCCGCTTAGCGTGATGCCTCGTTCCCCAACGACCGTATGCAGGCCATCGCGCATCGCTGCCAGGTCCGGTTCCAGACCCGCGATCACCGCCGCGCGGAGAATGGCTTCCGGTGACGCCCCCGGCGTGCCTAAGGCGATGTTCTCGCCCAGTGTCATCGAAAATAGGAATGTCTCCTGTGGAACCACCGCGATCCGCCTTCGCAGCGCTTCGGGATCGTATAGCCGGACGTCGGCGCCATCTACCAGGACCGTCCCTGCGGTCGGATCCAGCAGTCGTGGGACCAGATTGATCAGCGACGTTTTTCCGCTGCCGGTGTGCCCGGCCAGCGCCACGGTTTCACCCGGCAAGATGGTTAGATCGATGCCCCGTAACGCTTCGCCCGCCGCATAACCCAATCGAACGCCGCGGAACTCGATCTCGCCCCGCAAGGACTCCGGCCGGAGGGCGTCGGCAGGTGCGGCGATCGCCGGCGGCACCGCCAGCATCTCCCGAATCCGCCCCAACGACGCCGTTCCTCGCTGCATCAGGTTGATAACCCAGCCCATCGCGATCATCGGCCAGATCAGTATTCCCATGTAAGTCTGAAACATGACAAAGCTGCCCAGCGAGATACTGCCGTCGAGGAGTCGCGATCCACCCACCCACAACACAATCAGGGAGGTAACTCCGATCATCGCATGTAACAACGGCTCGAATGCTCCCGTCGTCCGGACCAGTTCCATGTTCCGCTGAATATAGTCTTGATTCAGGCGCTCGAACGCCGCCAATTCCGCGTCCGCTTGCCGGTAGGCCCGCAGCACGCGCATGCCACTGATTGACTCCTGCACGCGGCTGCTGATCCCGCCAAAAACGGACTGAATCTGCTCAAACCGTGCGTGAATTCGCTGTCCGTAGAAGATGACGAGAAAGCTCATCACCGGCGCGGGGCTGAGCGCCGCGAGGGTAAGAGGAACGTCGACGGTGAACATCACGATCGCCGCCAGAACCAGGGTCAGCGTCGTTTCGGTCCAATACATGAGCCCCGGTCCCGCCATCATCCGCACCGCGCCCAAGTCGTTCGTCGACCGGGCCATGATATCGCCCACTGGAAAGCGGTTGTAGAAATCGCGCGATAACATCGACAAATGTCCATAGATATCGTTGCGGAGATCATATTCGACGTCTCGGGAAACACCGATCAAAATTCGCCGCATCCAGTACTGAAAGATACCTTTGACAACGGAAACTGCGAGCAAAATCCCCGCAAACTCGGCCGCCAATCGCCAACCTCCGCCGGCTTCCAGCGAATCCACCCCGCGCCGCATCACAAGCGGCACCATCACCGCCAAAAGATCCTTCAGGATCAAGGCCCCAAAGCCCAGGGCCAGGGCGCGCCAATGCCGCCGCAAATAGGGCCATAGAAACCGGATCGCGCCGCCCATACGCTACAATCCGATCCAGTCGGCCACGGTCTTGGCCCATTCGAAGAAAAAGGTCTTCTGATAGGTACGGCTCGTCCACCATCGATTCACGTCGAAATCAATGGTCGGCGCCGACGCCATTCGCACCTCAAGGTCCGGCCAGACACGGCGCAGGATCGTGCCGGCGCGGCGCGTATGAAAGTCACTCGTCACCACGAGGACTGTTCGGCATCCGGCTTCACGCAACTTCGGAAGGACTTCGCGCCCTTCACTAACAGTCGACTTGGCCTTGTTCGGCAGCCCCACGAACGGAACGCCATCCGCGCCATTCTTCTTCGCGAACGGGATCGCCAGTTCGTCTTCGGTAAATCCGTAGATTCCTTCGGGACCGCTGACGAAAATCTTGGGCGCCATTCCAGCCCGGTACAGTTCGGCCGCGCGCAGTATCCGTTGGCCGTGGGAATCGCCGCCGAGTACGAACAAACAATCGGAGCCTGCCGGTTCGTCGGCGCGGATCAAATAAGCGCCTAACGGGTATAACACGACTCCAGGATAAAAATACATTCCCGCGGCGATTAGGCCGGTCGGCAGGAGCCAGCGAAGTCGACTCGCCATTTCCTACTTATCGTCGGAAGGCTGGCGTGTGTCCAAATGCCCGACCGTCTTTAGGACCTGGAAAAGGCGCTCCACTTCGATTTCGTCTTCCGTTCGCAATAGTTGATACTTCGGCGCCGGCAATTCCTTCTTTTCAGCAGGTGCGGGAACGGTTTCGCCCCAGAACTGTATCCAGGGAATGCCGTCGATCAACGCCTCGCGCGAATTCCGCCGCATGTGGCGCAGCAACGAATTGGCGGCGTCTAAATCACCCGGATAAATCACCAGCAACCGCTCATCGCTAACCAAGGTTACAAAAACAGCGAGCGGCGAAATCCAACCGGTCCGGTCAACACGGCGAATATCGATCCAGGGGATTGCGCGCCGCCCGACAACCAGGAACTGTTCCTGAATTTCGATGGTCGGACGAAACGCCAGCAGCATTACGGCGATAGCGCTCAGGAGGAAGAGGATCGCACCGATGAGTGCAATGATCCACTCCGTGGCAAATACAGCCGAAACCACCGCAAGCGCGGCGGCTACAAGTCCAGCGGTTAGGTATTGCCTGGAGGGCGTATAGCGCATCGCCTCAAACCTTCTTCTCTAAGACTAACCCCACCGGGGCGGCAGGTCAATTCAGCTTTCGCGAGATTTGATATCCATACTGCACAAAACTCAAAAAAGCCATCAACGCGGTGGCAAAAAAGAAGGGAAACGGGTCGGCGGGCCAGCGGAGAAGGACAGATCCGGCGGTCAATAACTGTATCATCGTGGAGAGCTTGCCTAGGATAGAGGGGGGAAACTCCTCCAGCTGGCCGGTCCACTTGAGTGCGGCGGCTGCCAAAAGTATCAAAATATCCCGTCCAATGACGACAAAAACCACCCAAAAAGGGATGAAATCGCGCATTCCGAGTACTAAAAACACACCTGTGAGCAGCGTTTTGTCGGCAATCGGATCGACAAACGCACCGAATTTTGACGTCCAGTTGAACCGCCGGGCCAGGGTTCCGTCGATCGTATCGGTCATTCCGGAGAGGAAAAACAGGATGAGCGCGGTGTCCAGATCGCGCTCCCAAATGCGGTGAAAAATCACCGGCGTCGCCAGTATCCTCAATACGGTCAATACGTTAGGGATATGACGCACGGCAAACTAGACGGCCAGCGCGCGGGCCATGACGGGTTCTTCCATCGTAAACACTTCGTACAACGAAGGGTCCTGCATAATCCGGCTGACCAGCGCGGCGTGCATCGCGTGGCCGGCGCGTTCCGCGATCACATGACCCAAAAGCGGGCGGCCGATCAAGGCGAGGTCGCCGATCAGGTCCAGAATTTTGTGGCGGCAGGGTTCGTCTGGAAAACGCAGCCCGCCTATATTCAGCACTTTATCCGGCGTGAAGCAGATAGCGTTGTCGAGCGTCGCGCCGCGAATCAGGCCCATATCGCGCATGGCGTCCAGTTCATGTTCAAACCCGAAAGTGCGCGCCGGGGCAATTTCAGTGGCGTAGTTTTCCGGGGTCAGATCGATTTCCATTGTCTGGCGGCCCACCAGATGGTGGGGGAAATAAATATCGCAGTGCACGGAAAAGTTATCGGCAGGGAGGAGAGTGATTCGCTTATCGCCGTGAACGTGCGTAACCGGTTTGCGGACACGGAGATAGCGACGCCGCCGCCTTTGCTGGACGATACCCGCTTCGCGCAGGAGCGTGACAAACGGCAGGCCGCTGCCGTCCAGGATCGGCACTTCGAGGTTGTCGATGTCGATCCAACAGTTGTCGATCCCCGACGAATACAACACCGAAAGGAGATGTTCGGTGGTGGAAATCAGAACGCCTTGCCGCATCAGACTAGTGGCATACGAGACGCGGGCGACGTGCTGCCAGGATGCGGGGAGCGAAAAGTTCCGGAGATCGGTCCGGAGGAAAACGATGCCGGTACCGGCAGGCGCGGGCCGTATTTTGATGTTTACCGGAACGCCGTGGTGCAACCCAACGCCCGATACGGAGACCGGCCGGGCAACTGTCTGTTCAAAGTACAAGAGAGAACTCCTGCTTGGGTTTCAATTGCAAAAGACATGGTAGCAAATATTCCAAAAATTGTAAACGACTGATAAAGAAGCGTTTACGTTGCCCGAATGTGTCCACTTTGACACACTTTCCGGTAAACTGAATGGCCGAATTGACACGGAGGGTAAGTATCCTCCGGCAGAGCAGGAGGCTTTACGATGGCTGGCCCCTTAAAGGGGCCTAGCGGACGCACCCCCGAGCAATTCCGGATTGAACAAGCACTGGACGTCAGCGGATGCGCCTAAAGAATTGATATTACGGGAGCGGACTATTCTCCCGGAACTGTCAAACTGCTGCTGCCTCCCCGGCAGAACCGGGGGATCTCCTCCGTTGGTTTAGAATCGAAAGCAGTATGGCTCGCCTCTTCCTCATAGATACATTCGGCTTCATCTTCCGGGCATTCCACGCGCGTGCGCGAATGGGGGCGCCGCCGATGCGGACATCGACCGGGGTGTCCACGGAGGCGGTTTTCATCCTGCACAACATGATTAAGAAGCTGCGGCAGACGTATGGGCCCGAGTACGTGGCGGCGATTTACGAGAGTCTCGGGCCGTCATTCCGGTCGGAAGAGTTCGCCGAATACAAGGCCAACCGGGCTGAGACACCGCCTGAGCTAATCGAACAGATCCCGTTGGTAAAGAAGATGTTGCAGGCGATGCGAATACCCGTTTTGGAGTATGCGCGATACGAGGCGGACGATGTAATCGGTACGCTGGCGGTGGAGGCACGGAAGGCGGGCATGGAGGCGGTGATCGTCTCCAGCGACAAGGACATGTTGCAGTTGGTGGGCGGCGGGGTGACGATGTTGAACCCGGCCAAGGACGACGCCGTGTATGACCGGGAAGGCGTGAAAGAGTTCATGGGAGTCTGGCCGGAACAGATCGCGGACTTCCTGGCGCTGGTGGGAGATTCGGTGGACAATATTCCCGGCGTGGCGGGAATCGGAAAGAAGGGCGCGGCGGAGTTGCTCGAGAAGTATGGCTCGGTGGCTGGACTGCTGGAACATTTGGACGAACTGAAGCCAAAGCAGAGGACCGGCATTGAAGAGGGCCGGGAGGTGTTGGCGATGAGCCAGCGTCTGGCGACAATTGCGACGGATGTTCCGTTGGGGATCTCGTTGGAGAGTTTAGCGGCGCAAGAACCGGACCGGCCGGCGCTGGAGGCGATCTACCGGGAGTTGGAATTCTTCACGTTCTTGCGGGACTTGGGGGCGGCGCCGGAGGAGACGGCGGAGGACTACGGGGCGGTGGAGGATTTGGCGGCGTTCGCGGATGGGGCCTCGCCGGTGGGCGTGGCGGCGTTTGATGGCGCGATTGGCGTCGCGACAAAGGCGGGGGTTGCCCGGTCGTGCCCGGATGAGGCCGCGAAGTCTTTCCTGGGGTCCGGCCAGGCATTGGTCGTACATGACTGGAAAGCGCTACTGACGAAGCATCCGAATTTGACGGGCGTCACGCGGGATGTGATGTTGGAATGCTTCCTGCTAACGGCAGATGGGGGAAACGCCGCATTCGACTCCATGTGCCAGTTATATCTGCAAAGAAAACCGGGAGCCCGGGCGGATCAGCGCGCCGATCTGGTGCTGCGGCTGTCGGAAAAACTGGACATAACGCCGTTTGAGCATCTCTACCGGGAAATGGATCTGCCGCTGGTGCCGGTGCTGGCGGATATGGAAAGAACGGGTGTCCGCATCGACTCCGAGCAACTGGCGCGAATGAGCGAGCGGATGCTGGCCGAGATCGAGCGGTTGACCTTGGAAATTTATGGGTTGGCGGGCCACGCTTTCAACATCAATTCACCGCAGCAACTGGGAAAGGTGCTATTCGAAGAATTGGGATTGGCGCCGGCCGGCAAGACGAAGGGTAAGCAGCTCTCGACGGCGGCGGATGTTCTGGAGACTTTGGCGGTCGACTCGCCGATCTGTGCGAAGGTGTTGGAGTTTCGAGGTTTGGTGAAGCTTCGCGGGACGTATGTGGAAGCGTTGCCATTGCTGGTGCGGCCGGAGACCGGCCGGGTGCATACGACATTCAACCAGACGGGCGCGGCGACGGGACGGCTGTCATCCATCAATCCGAACTTACAAAACATTCCGATCCGGACGGAGATGGGCCGCGAGATACGGGCAGCGTTCGTACCCCGGCCGGGCTGGAAACTGGTAGTCGCCGATTATTCGCAGATTGAACTGCGGCTACTGGCGCATATGTCAATGGACCCGGTGCTGCTGGAGGCCTTCCGGAATGGGGAGGATATTCACACGCGAACCGCGGCGGAGGTGTTTGGCGCTTCGCCGATGTTCGTTACTTCGGAAATGCGACGAGCGGCGAAGGCGGTTAATTTCGGGATTGTCTATGGGCAGACGTCGTTCGGGCTGTCGGCGGCGTTGGGCATTCCACGGAATGAGGCAGACAAATACATCAAAAACTATTTCGCGCGCTATGCGGGGGTGAAGACATTTATTGAAGCGACGATTGCGAAGGTGCGGGAAGCGGGATACGCGGAGACCTTGTACGGACGCCGCCGTCCGATCCCGGATATGACATCCAAGAATCCGAATGTGCGCGGGTTTGCCGAGCGGACGGCGGTGAATACGCCACTGCAGGGGACGGCGGCGGATTTGATCAAGGTCGCGATGATTCAGATTCACGATGAGCTGCGTACCGCCGGAATGGAGGCGAAGATGATCCTGCAGGTGCACGACGAACTCGTGTTTGAGTCGCCTGCCGGCGAAGTGGAGCGCCTGAGGGCGATGGTGAAGCGGGTGATGGAGGGCGTCAAGCAACTCGCCGTGCCGCTGGTGGTGGAGGTGGGTGAGGGAGACAACTGGAGGGACGCGAAATAAGAATGACGAGTTGCGGACGCGCAATCCGCATTAGGGTTGATGACGTTTTTATTGAAAACGGGAATCGCGGCAGTTTGCGCGGTCCTACTAACGCCCGAAGTATCCGCGGCCTCGATCTTCGTTACCAGCCGGGACGGCGGAGGAGCGGACCTTTACCAGTTCTCCGCTAACGGAACGCTGATGACTACGCTGCCCGGCAATGGCCTGAAGAACGGGCAGGGGGTGACGATAGGGCCAAACGGGAATCTGTTCGTCGCCAGTGAGGGAGGGAATGCCGTCCTTCAATACAACCCGGTGACCGGAGCGTTCATTAACAGCTTTGCCGTAACGGCGAATTCGCCTGGACCCATCGCTTTCGGCCCGGATGGAAACCTCTATGTTGGTGTGGGCGGAATCGTGCAGCAATTTGACGGCGCGACGGGCGGATTCCTGAGCACCTTCGCTTCCGGGCAGAGCATGAGCTCCGCGGCCGGAATTGTATTCGACAGCAATGGAAACCTGTACGTAAGCGATGGCGTGACGGGAACGATCAACAGGTTCGACAGCACGGGAGCCTTCGTTTCGACGTTTGTGAGCGGCAATCCACTGTTGGCGAAGGGCGCCGGGCCGCTGTTGTTCAATGGGACAACGCTGCTGGTAGCGGCGACGTTTGGGAACGGGCAGACCTGGGGCAACTCGATCCTGGCTTTCGATCCAACGGGAGCATCCCTGGGAAACTTCATTAGCGACGCGAACCTGATTGGGCCGTCCGGAATGGCATTTGGACCAGACGGCAACTTCTATGTGGTGAACTACGCGGGTGGGAACGTTGTCCGGTATACAAGCGGTGGCACATTTATCGACACATTTATCGCGAACAATCCGCCCTCCGGCCGTTTCATAGCCTTTGCGCCCGACGACCCTGGTAACGGGGTTCCGGAACCAGGGTCGTTGGGAATGGTAGGGATTGGGCTGATTGGGGTCCTTTGCTTACTTAAACGCCGTTAGCGCAGTGGGGCTGCCGTCCAGAGAGTTGCCGGCGATTTTGTTGTCGTTGAAAGACAGGATGGTTCCGCCATTCAGTTAAAGACCGTTCGGGCTGGCCGCGGTGATTGAATTTCCGCTCATCCGAACGAGCGCGCCGCCGGGCCCAGCCTGCACGCCGTTGGCTCCGCCAGTAATCGTGTTGCTGTCGAGCAGTGCTTCACTCGGCAATGCCCCCGACTCGACCGAGATCCCGGAGGCGGTGGCGTTGGCGATGCGGCAGTTCTTCACCATCATCAATCAACCCCTCACCCAGCGGGAAGCCCGGGATCGAACAGGAGGGAACGTAACCTAATAAGGTCAAATGACCGCAGGCAGTCAATAAAACTCATTTTGCACCCGTTCCTCAAATTCCGGCAAACAGACATAACCCATTTAAATTCTATGCCTTGGCGTCGTTTGCCCGCCCTCGCGGCCTTTGGCCCGCAACGTGCGTGTTCCCTGCCAAGCCCACTCGCCGGAAGCTTGCTTTCAGGCTTGGTTGCGCGGCTCAGGGCGTTTAAAGGCAAAATGCGATCAGCAGACCTAAAACCAGGAAAACGGAAATCCTTCCCAGTCGGCCTTCCCAAGTGCCCGGCCGGAATTCGCTCGCACAAACCATCCGGACGTCGTCCTGACGGATATAAATTTGCCGGGCATCAGCGGCATCGATGCTCTGAAAATCCTTCGCGAAGACCCGTCAACCATGGACATTCCCAATGCCGCAATCAGCGCCAATGCGATGCCCCGGGAACTCGAAAAGGGCCTGAGAGCTGGATTCTTCCGGTATGTGACGCAGCCAATCAGAATCCATGAGCTCCTGAAGACCCTGGATCCGGCTTTGGAATTTGCGGTGGAAGCCACTGGCCGACCCGGATGCAAGCGGGGACAGCCTGATGGTCACTTCAGCGCATATTCTGAAACCGAAGCGCGCGGAGTTCTTTGCAAAACAACTGATACGGTGCTGGTAACCCAATCATTTACGGTTGGGCGGTTCGATGGGGGTTTACATTGTCGTTGCAAGACCACGACCACGATCCTGCTGTTGCCGGGCTTTCCCCCGGTGTGGTAGAGGTTATTACCGAAGTGAGTCTAAGTCGCGAAGCGGCTCTGCTGAAGACGGGCGCGCTGCAAAACGCGATCCTGAGCAGCGCCAATTTTTCCAGTATCGCTACCGACGAAAAAGGGGTCATCCAACTCTTCAATGTGGGCGCGGAGCGCATGCTGGGTTATACGGCGGCCGAGGTGGTGAACAAGATCACGCCGGCCGATATCTCCGATCCGCAGGAAGTGATTGCGCGAGCGGGGACATTGAGCGTCGAACTAGCGACTCCTATT
>Ga0163144_10001428_pt1 | contig 56431 bp, 49 predicted proteins | sample OliLak19BULKMAT1_FD_123175 | JGI IMG/M metagenome (GOLD analysis project Ga0163144, IMG submission 123175) | Freshwater microbial mat bacterial communities from Lake Vanda, McMurdo Dry Valleys, Antarctica - Oligotrophic Lake LV.19.BULKMAT1 | ecosystem: Environmental > Aquatic > Freshwater >... | reverse complement strand
GCGGCGATCGGCAGCGGGCTTCAAGCTTCTGGCGGTCGCCCCGCCGAAGCCGAACTTCTCGGGCTTCTAAAATCATGTGATCCTTGAATCACGAATCACCTTCCTTGAATATCGGGTACTAGGGATCAGTTATAGGCGGTCAGCACTTCGTCAACCGCCCTCTCGAGATCCTTCAGCGTCGCCACGTGACTCATCTGTGCACAGAAGGGTTCATAGCGCGGGATGACGCTGTCGCCGGTGCCCCAGAGTGAGCGGCCTTCGGGGTTGAGCCAGATGATCCGCTTCGCGCGGCTGGCAAAATCGCGAAACAGATCGAGGCGCGGATCACCATAGTTCGAGCGGCCATCGCCGAGAATGATGATCGTCGTGCGCCGGTCGATCTTATTGTCATGATCCATCTTGAAGTCGGAGAAAGCCTGGCCGTAACTGGTCGAGCCGAGCCCTATCTCGCGCAGGATTTTCTTGATCGCGGCATCGAATTCCATCGTCTCGAGAATGTCGTCCACCGATTTCAGCCGGTACGAAAACGCGAAGGCGTGCAGGTCCGGGATCGCTTCCTTCATCGAGTAGAGCAGAAGCAGCAGGAAACGCACATACAACGCCACCGAACCCGACACGTCGCAGATCACCAGGATCTTCGGCCGGTCCTTCTTCTTCTGCCGCCAGATCACGTTAAACGGGATCCCATCCACGCCGGCATTCGCGCGCATCGTGCGGCGCACATCCAGCAGTCCGCGCTGCGTGCGCTTGCGGCGGCGCGAGTGTTTCACGGCGAGGCGCTTGGCTACTTTCGCAACCAGCAGCTTCATCCGGGCCATGTCACTTGCCTCGATGGCAGACAACCGCTTCGTGGCGGCCACTTCATCGCGGAATTTTTCCGTCTCGGCGGCGCCGAAGATCTGGAATGCCCGCTCGGCCCGCTCTCGCGCGGCCATCGTCAGCGATCGGCGCACGTCGATCAGGCGCTGCGCCTGCGCATCGGCATCCGGCGTGCGCCCCTGCAAAGCTTCCAGGAGCCGCGCCTGCAACTGTTCGCCGCCCATCGCACGCACCATCGACTGTGCGAAATAGGCGACCTGCGTGGAGAAGCGGATGTCGTTCAGCCCGGCTTGTTCTGCCGCCCGTTCAATCGCCGTGGCGAGGGCCTGTTCGTTGCCTTCCTGCGTCAGCTGGGAGAGACGCCCGGCGGCGTCTTTCGGGTCTTCGCCGGGGTCGCCTTCGATCTCGGAAGCCGCGTTCAGCGCTGCCGCTCCCGCTGGGGCGGAGGAGAAGTAAAGCTCGAACAAATGGTCGTGGATCGCCTTTTCGGATTCGGACTTCGCCAGGACGCAGGCGAGCGAGTCCTTCATCAGAAGGCGGTCGTCATAGCCGATCATTGCCACGGTCCGGGCGGCGTCCAGCGCTTCACCGGTCGAGACGCGCACATCAGCGGATCTCAGGGCACGGATGAAGTTGGAGATCTGCTTTTCCATGGCGGGCCGCGCCCTCAGCCCATGTCCGGATAGCCCGACGCCAGCCGGCCGCGCGCGTCCGGTCCGGTTGCCTCCCGCACCATTTTGCCAATCGCGGGTGTCACCGCCGCAATGTCGCTCTCATGCTTCAGCAGGACGTTCAGCGTGTCACGCACGAAGGCTTCATCCAGCGAGCCCGCATGCAACAACAGCAGTGTGCGCGCCCAGTCCACGGTCTCGGCGATGGAGGGCCGTTTCTTGATGTCGGTCTCGCGCACCGACTGCACGAACCTTACGAGCTGGTTCAGCAGCGTGTCCGAAATGCCGTCCACGCGTGCACGCACGATCCGCTGTTCGCGCTCATGGTCTGGAAAGCCGATATGCAGGTGCAGGCAGCGGCGCTTCAACGCGTCGCCCAGTTCGCGCACATTGTTCGAGGTCAGGATCACCAGCGGTGGCACGTTCGCCTTGATCGTGCCGATCTCCGGCACAGTCACCTGGTAGTCCGACAAGACTTCCAGCAGGAAAGCCTCGAACGCCTCGTCCGACTTGTCGATCTCGTCGATCAGCAGCACCGAACCCTGCGCCTGTTGCATGGCGTGCAGCAGCGGGCGGGCTTCCAGGAATTGCGGCGAGAAGAACAGGTCTTCGAATCCGGAAAGCTTGCTCAGCGAATCCTTCAGCGTTTCCGCTTCGCCCAGCAACTCGCTCAGCTTCTCCTTCAGGATCTGCGTGTAGAGCAGCTGCTTGCCATATTTCCACTCGTACAGCGCCTTGCCCTCATCCAGGCCTTCATAGCACTGCAGGCGGATCAGAGGCAGGTTCAGCCATTTCGAGAGCGAAGCGGCGAGATCGGTCTTGCCGACGCCGGCCGGGCCTTCGATCAGGATCGGCTTGCGTAGGCCGTGGGCGAGGAAAACCGCCGTGGAAATCTGCGAGATCGAAATATAGCCGACCGTGTCCAGCCCTGCAGTAATTGCCTCGATCGAGGTCATTGGCTCATAGCCGGTTTTCGTGATTTTTCCCATGTTAGGAGGGGTAGGGTGCACCCGGCTGAGAGGCAAGGCGTGACGCCGGGAGAGGGCGGCGCTAGGACGGGCGCATCATGCCCATCGCCCGGATTCTCTTCACGATGCCTCTGCCGGAGCCGTTCGATTACACGGTGCCGGAGGGTATGGATCTTGAGCCCGGCAGCTATGTCGCGGCGCCGGTGGGCCCATACGACCGGCTGGGAATGGTGGTGGAGGTTCTGCCGGACCAGATCGGCGCAAACCGGAAGCTCAAGGCGGTCTCCGCCGTCTATGATGTTCCGCCGATGTCGGCGCCGACGCGCGAGTTCCTGACCTGGGCGACGCGCTACACGGTCAGCCATCCGGGCACGGTTCTGTCGATGGCGCTGCGGGCGCGCGAGGCGCTGGTGCCCTCGCCGGTCGAGCTGCGCTACCGGCTCGCAGGGCCGCCGGAAGGGCGGCTGACGCCTGCTCGGGCGAAAGTGCTGGAGCAAGCCGCTGCGCTGGGTCTGGTGTCCTCCGGCGAGCTCGCGGCGGCGGCCGGCGTGTCTTCCGGCGTTGTCAAAGGTCTCGTCAGCATGGGCGCGCTGGAGGAGGTCGAGGAAGCGGTCGACCTGCCATTCCCGGCGCCAAACCCTGATCTCCCCGGGGCCGTTCTGACGGGCGAGCAGGCTTCCGCCGCCGAGGAATTGCGCGAAGGCCTGCGAAAGGGCGGTTTTTCAGCTTACCTGCTGGACGGCGTCACGGGTTCCGGAAAAACCGAAGTCTACTTCGAAGCGATCGCCGAAGTGCTTCGGTCGGACCCCGATACTCAAATCCTTGTTCTGCTTCCGGAAATTGCACTCACGCAAGCGATCCTCGCCCGATTCGAGCAGCGCTTCGGCGCCGCGCCAGCTCCCTGGCATTCGGGGCTGAACCCGAAGGAGCGCCGCCGCACGATGCGCGAGGTGCTGCACGGGCGCGCGCGGATCGTTATCGGTGCGCGCTCGGCGCTGTTCCTGCCGTTCCGCAAACTGAAGCTCATCATCGTCGATGAAGAACATGACGGCAGCTACAAACAGGAAGACGGCGTGACCTACCATGCCCGCGACCTCGCCGTAATGCGTGCCAAGCTCGAGGAAGGCGCCGTGGTACTTGCGTCTGCCACGCCGGCGCTGGAGACCGTCGTGAATTCGGAAGCAGGGCGGTATATCCGCCTGCGGCTTTCGGCGCGGCCGGGCACGGCGCGCCTGCCCGAAATCGAACTGATCGACCTGAAGAGGGCGCCGCCGGAGAAGGGCAAGTGGCTTTCGCCTCTGCTCGCCCATTGTCTGGCGAAGACGCTGGCGGCGGGAGAACAGTCACTCCTGTTCCTTAACCGGCGGGGCTATGCGCCGCTGGTAATCTGCAAGGCCTGCGGCGAGAAGCTCAAATCCCCGGGTACCGAGAACTGGCTGACCGAGCATCGCTATTCTGGCCGCCTCGTGTGCCACCTGACCGGCTATTCGATCCCGAAACCTGCCGTCTGCCCAAAATGCGGGGCGGCTGATTCGCTGATGGGGGTCGGCCCGGGAGTCGAACGGGTGGCCGAGGAAGTGCGTGTCCTGCTGCCGAACGCCCGAATCGAGATTTTTTCGTCGGACACCGCCCAGGGCGGCGAAGCCACTCGGGGAATCGTCGAACGCATGGCGGCCAGCGAAATAGATGTGCTGATCGGCACCCAGATTGTCGCCAAAGGGCACAATTTTCCGAATCTTACGCTGGTTGGGGTGGTTGATGCCGACAGCGGACTGAAAGGCGGGGACCTGCGGGCCGGGGAGCGGACATACCAGCTCCTCAGCCAGGTCGCCGGCCGGGCCGGACGGGCCGAGCGGCCGGGCAAGGCCTATGTGCAGACCTATACGCCGGACAATCCCGCCATGCAGGCTCTCGCCGCCAATGATCGGGATGGATACCTTGCCATCGAGCGGGAAGTGCGGTCGGAACTGGGTTTGCCGCCCTTCGGACGGCTGGCGGCGATGGTGCTGTCTGCGCCGAGTGCAGACCTGGTGGACAAGGCGGCGCTGGATATTGCGGCGCTGGCGCCTCATTCTGAAGGAATTGAACTGTTTGGCCCTGCGCCGGCACCCATAAGCGTGTTGCGCGGACGCCATCGCAGGCGATTCCTTGTGAAGAGTCCGCGCTCAATTGACCTTTCAGCCTACATGACGGCTTGGCTGGGGCGCCTGAAGCTGCCACCGCAGGTGCGATTGTCCATCGATATCGACCCTTATTCCTTCCTGTAAACACAGGGGGTTCCGGGGAAGTACACAGCTTTGCCATTTCGCCGCAGCGTCAGGTAGGGCGGCCACGTTGTCAGCGCAGTTTTCTGGTGTTAAGCGCGGCACAGTTCAGCAGACACGCCCGGGTTGTGGCAGCCTGCAATTGACATTTTTCGGGGCATTTCCGCCCTCCAACCGTGACGGATATCGACTTTGCCGGCATCGAGCGTGACGCAGACGAGTGAAGCAGCGCAGCGCTATGCGACTGCGCTGTTTGATCTGGCGCAGGAAAAAGGTGCTCTTGCTGCGGTGTACAAGGACTTCCGCGCTTTCGCGGAAAGCGTGCGTACCTCCAAGGATCTGAGGACACTGCTCGATTCGCCTGCCTTCAGCCGTGATGTCAAAGTCAGGGCCTTGGGCGAAGTGGCGAAGAAAGCCGGTTATTCACCGATCTTCACTAAGTTTCTCGGTGTCATGGCCACCAATGGCCGCGGCAAGGACATTCTCGGAGCGGAAACCGCCTTCGACCAGCTTTATGCCTTGCAGCGCGGTATCAAGCGCGCAGTCGTGCGCACGGCAAAGGCAATGACCGGCGCCGAACGGGTCCGTATCGAAGCGCTTCTGGCCAAACTGGTCGGCGGCGAAGTGGAACTTTCCAGCGAGGTTGACGCCTCGCTGATCGGCGGCATCCAGCTGCGCATCGGCTCTAAGCTCGTGGACGCCAGCGTTGCCGCCAAACTCAATCGCATGAACACCGCCATGAAGGGAGCATGAGTAGCTCGATGGATATTTCACCCGCAGAAATCTCGGGCATCCTGAAGTCCCAGATCGATAATTTCGGCGTTGACGCTGAAGTCTCCGATGTCGGCCAGGTTCTCTCGGTCGGCGACGGTATCGCCCGCGTTTACGGCCTCGACAGCGTCCAGGCCGGCGAACTCGTCGAATTCGAAGGCGGCCTCAAGGGCATGGCCCTCAACCTCGAGCGCGACAATGTCGGCGTCGTGATCTTCGGCGACGACCGCGGCATCAAGGAAGGCGCGACCGTCAAGCGCGCCGGCGAGATCGTAGCGGCTCCGGTCGGCATGGGTCTCCTTGGCCGCGTCGTCGACCCGCTGGGCGAGCCGATCGACGGCAAGGGTCCGCTGAAAGACGTTGCAAGCCGCCAGCGCGTGGACGTGAAAGCCCCGGGCATCATCCCGCGCAAATCCGTGCACGAGCCGATGATGACCGGCATCAAGGCCATCGACGGCATGATTCCGGTCGGCCGCGGCCAACGCGAGCTGATCATTGGCGACCGCCAGACCGGCAAGACTGCAATCTGCATCGACACGATCCTGAACCAGAAAGCCATCAACGACGCCGCGAAGTCCGACAAGGAAAAGCTGTTCTGCGTCTATGTCGCCATCGGCCAGAAACGTTCGACCGTTGCGCAGGTCGTGAAAGTGCTCGAAGAGCGCGGCGCCCTGGGCTATACCATCATCGTTTCTTCGACGGCCTCCGAGCCGGCACCGCTCCAGTATCTTGCCCCGTTCACGGGTTGCACGATGGGCGAGTGGTTCCGCGACAACGGCATGCATGCGCTGATCATCTATGATGACCTCTCGAAACAGGCCGTTGCCTATCGCCAGATGTCGCTCCTCCTGCGCCGCCCGCCGGGCCGCGAAGCTTATCCGGGCGACGTGTTCTATCTTCACTCGCGCCTCCTCGAGCGCGCCGCCAAGCTGAACTCGGACAATGGTTCGGGCTCGTTGACCGCGTTGCCGATCATCGAAACGCAGGCCAACGACGTGTCGGCCTATATCCCGACGAACGTGATCTCGATCACCGATGGCCAGATATTCCTCGAGACGGACCTGTTCTATCAGGGTATCCGTCCGGCCGTGAACGTCGGTCTTTCGGTATCGCGCGTGGGCTCGGCTGCCCAGACGAAGGCGATGAAGAAAGTGGCCGGCTCGATGAAAGGTGAACTCGCCCAGTACCGCGAGATGGCCGCCTTTGCGAAGTTCGGCTCTGACCTCGACGCATCGACCCAGCGCCTGCTAAACCGGGGTGCCCGTCTCACCGAACTCCTGAAACAGCCGCAATACTCGCCGCTGCTCATGGAAGAGCAGGTCGTCGTGATCTACGCCGGTACGCGCGGTTATCTAGACAAGGTTCCGCTCAAGGAAGTCACGCGCTACGAGAAAGAACTGCTGGCTCACCTGCGAGGTTCCAAGAAGGACCTCCTTGCCAAGTTGCGCGACAAGAAAGAGCTGACTGAAGAGATCGAAGGCGAGATCAAGTCGACCCTGGAAGCGTTCACCTCGAAGTTCGTCTGAGATCAACCCGCCTGCTTCGCCCAAGGAATAAAGGCCCCTCATGCCCAGCCTGAAGGATCTCAAGAACCGGATCGCCAGCGTGAAATCCACGCAGAAGATCACGAAAGCAATGCAACTCGTTGCGGCTGCAAAGTTCAAGCGTGCGCAGGATGCGGCCACGGCGGCCCGTCCGTACGCGGAGCGTATGGCGGCAGTTCTGGCAAACCTTGCAAGCTCGGCGGGCGGCGGCGGCCCCAAGCTTCTTGCCGGCACCGGCAAGAGCGATGTGCATCTGGTCGTCGTGATGACCGCCGAGCGCGGACTCGCCGGCGGATTCAATGCTTATGTGGTGAAACTGGCGCGTCAGAAGATCAACGCGCTGCTCGCCGAAGGCAAGACCGTGAAGGTCCTGACCATCGGCAAGAAGGGCAGGGAACAGCTCTCCCGCGACCAGTCCGCGCTGTTCACCGGCCACGTGAACCTGTCCGAAATCAAGGGCAACGATTTTACCGGTTCGGCGCTGACAGTCGGACAGATGCTGACCAAGGGCTATGAAGCGGGCGAGTTCGACGTCGCAACGCTGGTCTATTCGAAGTTCAGGAACGTGCTTAGCCAGGTTCCTACCGCGCAGCAGCTCATTCCGGCCAAGGCGCCCCAAGGCGCGCCGTTTATCGACCTCGGCGGCGCGATGTACACCTACGAGCCGAACGAGGAAGCGCTGCTTGAAGCTCTGCTGCCGCGTTACATCAACACGCAGATCCTATCCGCGCTGCTGGAAAGCTCGGCTGGCGAACAAGCCAGCCGCATGACGGCGATGGACAACGCTACCCGCAATGCCAAGGACATGATCAAGGCCCTGAACCTCAAATACAACCGGGCTCGCCAGGCACAGATTACCAAGGAGCTGATCGAGATCATCTCCGGTGCCGAAGCCCTCTAGACCTCAAACCACAAGATTTCATCTCCCGAGGAGATTTCAAGATGAGCATGCCCGCCAACGCAAAAGGCCGCGTTTCCCAGGTCATCGGCGCCGTTGTCGACGTCGAGTTCGACGGCGAACTCCCCGCCATTCTCAACGCGCTCGAGACCGAGAACAACGGCGCCCGGCTTGTTCTCGAAGTCGCTCAGCACCTTGGCGAGAACACAGTCCGCACGATCGCGATGGACTCGACCGAAGGTCTTGTCCGGGGCCAGGCCGTTGCCGACCTCGGCGTGCCGATCATGGTTCCGGTGGGCCCAGCCACGCTTGGCCGCATCATGAACGTCATCGGCGAGCCGATCGACGAGCGCGGCCCGGTGAGCCGCGAATTGCTGCGCCCGATCCACGCTCCGGCGCCGGCTTTCGTGGACCAGGCCACGGAATCGGAAGTGCTCGTGACGGGAATCAAGGTCATCGACCTCCTCTGCCCCTACGCCAAAGGCGGCAAGATCGGCCTGTTCGGCGGCGCCGGCGTGGGCAAGACGGTTCTGATCATGGAACTCGTGAACAACATCGCGAAACTGTTCGGCGGCTACTCGGTGTTCGCCGGTGTGGGCGAGCGGACGCGCGAGGGTAACGACCTTTACCACGAGATGATCGAATCGAAGGTTATCAACCTCGAAGGCGAAAGCCGCATGTCGCTCGTGTACGGACAGATGAACGAGCCGCCGGGCGCCCGCGCGCGCGTCGCCCTGACCGGCCTCGCCCAGGCTGAATACTTCCGCGATGTCGAAGGAAAGGATGTCCTGTTCTTCGTCGACAACATCTTCCGCTTCACGCAGGCCGGTTCGGAAGTGTCCGCGCTGCTCGGCCGTATCCCTTCGGCCGTGGGCTACCAGCCCACACTCGCAACCGACATGGGCCAGCTGCAGGAACGCATCACCTCGACCAACAAGGGTTCGATCACCTCGGTCCAGGCCGTGTACGTTCCGGCTGACGACCTGACCGACCCTGCGCCTGCCACCTCGTTTGCTCACTTGGACGCGACCACAGTGCTTTCGCGCTCGATTGCTGAAAAAGGCATCTACCCGGCTGTGGACCCGCTCGACTCCACGTCGCGCATCCTCGACCCGATGGTTGTCGGCGAAGATCACTACAACGTTGCGCGCGCCGTCCAGTCGATCCTCCAGAAGTACAAGGAACTGCAGGACATCATCGCCATCCTCGGGATGGACGAGCTGTCGGAAGAGGACAAGATCACCGTGGCCCGCGCCCGGAAAGTCGAGCGCTTCCTGTCCCAGCCGTTCGACGTAGCCCAGGTGTTCACCGGTTCGCCCGGCGTGCAGGTGAAACTCGAAGACACGATCAAGGGGTTCAAGGGCCTGATCAGCGGCGAGTTCGACCACCTGCCGGAGCCGGCCTTCTACATGGTCGGCAACATCGACGAGGCAAAGGCGAAGGCCGCCAAGATGTTGGCGGACGCGTCGTAAACGCTCTGCCTTTAGGGAACTGATCGATGGCCCACAAACTGCACTTCTCGCTCGTCTCGCCCGCCCGGGAGCTCTTTTCGGGCAAGGTCGATCATGTGATCGCTCCGGGTACGGAAGGTGAGTTCGGCGTGCTGGCGCATCACGCGCCGTTCATGACGACGCTGAAGAACGGTATCGTACGCGTTCTTGAAGGCGATGTGGTGAAGATGCGCATCTACGTGCGCGGCGGCTTTGCGGACGTGACGTCTGAGGGCCTGACGATCCTCGCCGAGGAAGCCCGCAACCTGACGGACGTGAAGGCGGAAGACGTGAGCGCTGAAATCGATGCGGCGCGCCTTAAGCTGCTCGCTCTCGACAAGGATGACACGCGGCAGTTCACCCTGCAGGAACAGATTGCCTATCTCGAAGGCATCCGCGCCGCTCTCGCGAACTGATTAATCGCGCTCGGCAACGGGAACCGGACAGGGTTATGCCCATCCGGCTTGGCTGGTGCCGGCGCCTGCCTCGGCCCGCCGGCGCGATTGCCAACGCACGCAGAATAACCCTGTTGCGGCAGTGCAGGAAAAGTCTCCCGCGGAATTCCCCAGAAGCCGGCAATCACTGCAGCCAGCGAGCGGGTTTTTTTGCGGAAACGGTTGCACTAGCTGAAGGTCAGGCGAATACGGCGATCGTTTGCCGGCCGATCATCACCGGTGCTCCGACCGCGCTCCACATCGCCATCGCCTGGCTCGAGTAACCGTTGCGCGCCGTCTGCGCGGTATGGCGGGCGAGGAACCAGCGCTCGTTGGTCTCGATAGTCTCCGTCAGGAATTCCGCCATCCAGGTCATCGAGCTGATGCGGCCGGGCGCAGTGAACATCGACATGGCGGCCGGCGGCGGCGCATCGGCGAGCGCGAGCAGGGCAACAGCGTCGTTCAATGTCTGCGGATCCTAGTGGCGCATCCAGATGGATATGTCGGCTTCGGCGGCGCCGCTCATCGGAGGATGGCCGCCTGCCAGCAGGATGTCGAAGTTCTGCGCGAAGGTCGGGCCCTGGCCCTCCTTGCGGAAATAGTTGGGTGCAGTCGCTGGCGGCGGAACGTCCGGGGGCGGAAGATGCGCGAAGTCGAGTGCAGAGGTGCGGGCTGCGCCAAAGGTGATGATCGCCGCGGCCAGCACGCCGTCTTCGCCGGTCATCCGGACGGAGGAGAACAGTGTATTCTTGCCCTGTCGCAGCACTTCCGGCTTGCAGACAGCGGTGCCGTTCACCGGCCCGACAAAGGCAATCTGGACCGCGCGCACCGGCAGTCCGCCACTCAGCGGTATTGCCGCTTCGAGGCAGAGCGCTGCCGTGAGCCCGCCATAAGCGGTGCGGCCTTGCATCCAGTTTTCCGGAATTGCGGTGGAGCGGGCGCCTGTGCCGGCGGCGGCGGCGGAGGCAGAGGCAAGCAGGTCAGTGAACTTCACGGCGAGGCTCCTGGGAGGGTTAGGGAAGAGTTATATGGTTCCGAAAAGGAACCAAAGAGGTAACCCTGCGTCAACGAATACGCCCCGGCGCAAGGGCCGGGGCGAATGCCTTGTTGCCACCGGGGCAGACGATCAGTGCTGGCTTTCCGGCGTGGTGACGCGCAGGCCCTCAAGGGCATCGATCACCTTGATCTGGCAGGAGAGGCGCGAATTGGGGCGCACGTTCTCGGCAAAGTCGAGCATCGACTTTTCCATTTCCTGCTGTTCGCCTGCTTTCGCGAGGAAGGCCTGGTCGACATACACGTGGCAGGTTGCGCAGGCGCAGGCGCCGCCGCAGTCCGCATCGATGCCCGGCACCGAGTTGTTGACGGCGACTTCCATGACCGACATGCCGTTTTTCGCCTCGATCGTGCGTTCGGTGCCGTCATGGTTGATGAAAATGATCTTTGCCATGTGTTGTTTCCGTCTCCTTCAGGCGGTCGCTTGGGCCGCTATATCCTTCATGGGGGTTGATGTATCGCTAAGGACGCCAGACGCAAGCTTCGCCCCTGACATGATAAGTTTTTTTGACGCAAGGAATTCCGGCGGGCTGTTGACGGCATCGACTGCGATCAGGGTTCCGCCCTTCAGATAGAACACGGCGAATTTACGTGACGCCGGGTCACCCCGGATGACATGCGTGTCGTAACCCTGGCTGAGACCGGCAATCTGCAGCTTCAGGTCGTACTGGTCGGACCAGAACCACGGACAGTCTTCTGCCGGGCGCGGCAGGCCAAGGATGGCTGCCGCGGCAAGCTTGCCCTGTTCGATGGCGTTGTGGACGCTTTCCAGGCGGCCGGAACGGCCGAAATGGACGAGAGGGCGGCTGGCGCAGTCACCGGCGGCGAAGACGTGCGGGTCAGACGTACGCGCGTCCCGGTCCACGAGGATGCCGTTAAAACAGGCGATGCCTGCCTTCCTGGCGAGTTCCTCATTCGGAAGGATGCCGATAGCTGACAGCACGATCTCTGCGGCGAGTCGGGTGCCGTCTGCCAGCACTGCGGCAGTGACCGAGCCGTTTTCGCCGTCCAGGCGCGAGAGCTGCGCGCCCGTCAGTATCGTCACCCCCTGCCGGCGGTGTTCGGCTGCATAGAATTCGCTGAGTATGGGGCTCGTGACCCGGGCAAGAACGCGGGGGGCCATTTCGAGGACGGTGACTTCAAGGCCCATCTGGCGGGCGACGGCCGCAGCTTCGAGGCCGATATAGCCCGCGCCGATGATCACCATGCGGCGGCCGGCAACCATCCTGGGGCTGAGGCGCTCGACATCTGCAAGCGTGCGCAGGTCATGCACGCCGTCGAGGTCCGCGCCGCGCACCGGCAGTGGCCGGGGGCGCGATCCGGTCGCCAGGATCAGGTAGTCATAAGCAATGTGTCCGCCATGGCCGAGGTGGATCTGCTGCCCTGCACGGTCGATCTTCGGCACGCGGGTGCCCAGCAAAAGCTCGATCTTCTGCTCCTGATACCATGCAGAAGGCTTGAAATAGAGCCGCTCCTCCTCGAACTCGCCCTTCATGTACGCCTTCGACAGGGGCGGCCGTTGGTAGGGCAGGGCGGATTCGTCGCCCACGAGTGTCAGAGATCCGGTAAAGCCACCCTGCCGCAGCGACTGCAGAGCCTGCGCGGCAGCCTGACCGGCGCCGACGACCACAATGCTCCGTGCCTCTCCAGCCGACATTCCGGCTCCCCAGTGATATTCGTGACGGGTGCGTCACTTTTTGTCTATTCGGTTGTACCCGCCGCTGCAAGCATGCCCAAACGGGGCACACCGTCACAGGTTTACGCGCGTTGCGTCAACCAGCCAGACCGCTAGGGTGCCGGCCCAGATGCGGATACTTGAACTGGCCTCGGATGACGACACGCGCGCCCTTGGTGCGCAGCTCGCGCTGCTGTTGCGGCGGGGCGATGTCGTAGCGCTGCGCGGAGATCTGGGGGCGGGAAAGACGACGCTGGTGCGCGGTCTGATCCAGGCTTTGCTGGGCCCCGAGGAAGAGGTGCCGAGCCCGACCTATACGCTGGTGCAAATGTATGAGGGGCCGGACTTTCCACTTTGGCATTTTGACCTCTACCGGCTGCAGGAGGCCGATGACGTTCAGGAACTCGGCTGGGACGAGACGCAGGATGGCGCGGCGCTGATCGAATGGCCGGACCGTGCCGGCGCGCACCTGCCGGCGATCCGGCTGGATGTATTCCTTGAAATCTCTGGGGAAGGGCGCCGGGCGAGGCTGGAACCCGGCGGAGAAGGCTGGCAGGGACGGCTGGATGAACGCTTTGTCTGACGTGCGGACCGCAGAGATTGGCGCCTTCCTAACGTCTGCCGGCGAGGGCTGGGAGATGGCCGGGCGCGTTTTGCTTGGACAGGATGCATCGACGCGCCGGTACATCCGGCTGCGGCGGGAGGACGGTGCCACGGCGCTCTTGATGGATGCGCCGCGGGTTGAGAGCGACCCCTGTCCGCCGGATGGCGACGCGGTGACGCGCGCGCGGATGGGCTGGAATGCGATGACCCGTTTGGCCGCATCGCGTGTCGAAGCGTTCGCATTGATATCACATCATTTGCGCAATCTTTCTCTTCGAGCGCCGAAGGTTTATCATTTTGACGCAGGTTCCGGGTTTGCGCTGATCGAGGACTTCGGCGACGGCCGGGAATTCGCACGTCTCATCGAGCGCGGCGCGGAAGACGAAACGCGGCTTTACAAAGCGGCGGCAGAGCGCCTCGCGACCCTCCACAAGTCGTCCATACCAAAGGTGCTGTCTCTGGACGGGATCAGCTGGCCGATCCTAGAATTCGATTCGGTGGCGCTGGGGGCGAACGCCGATCTCTATGCGGATTGGTTGCCGGCGGAGATTGGCGGCGCAGCTCTGGCCGGCGCTCAACGGACCCGCTGGGAAACGGAGCGCGATGCCTTGATCCAGCAAGCCGTTTCTTTTCCGCGTGCCTTCACGCTTCGCGACTATCACGCCGAGAACCTGCTCTGGCTGCCCTCGGGCGATGTGGGTTTACTCGATTTCCAGGACGCGGTTGTCGGCTGGGATGCGTGGGACCTGGCCATGCTGACGCAGGACGCGAGGCGGAACGTGTCGGAGGAAGCCGCCGAAACGGCGATCTCGACTTTTCTGACACTGACCGGGCAATCGCGCGAGGCGTTCGACGAGCGGCTGGCCGTGATCGGCGCGCTGAATGCGCTGCGGATAGCCGGCGTGTTTTCGCGCCTTCAGCACCGGGACGGCAAGCCGCGCTATGGCGACTTCCAGCCGAGGCAGCTGCAACTGCTCGCCCGCAATCTTTCCCATCCGGCGCTGGCCGGCATGGCAGCTTTCGTGCGTGAAACCACGCCATTTGTCTTTGAGGGTCTGGCATGAGTGCTCCTCTCCCTCACACGGCGATGGTGCTGGCGGCCGGGCTCGGTACACGGATGCGGCCCTTGACAGATGCGACGCCGAAGCCGCTGCTGAAGGTGCGCGGCAAGGCGCTGATCGACCGGCTTCTGGATCCGCTTGTCGAGGCCGGCGTGAAGCGCATCGTCGTCAACGTGCATTATCTGGCCGATCAGGTGGAGGCGCACGTGAAGGCGCGGACCGATGTTGAGGTGATCATTTCGGACGAGCGCGGCGTAGTGCTGGAGACGGGCGGGGGCCTCGCAAAGGCGCGGCCGTTGTTGGGAGATGATCCGATTTTCGTGCTCAATACGGATGCATTCTGGGGCCCCGAGTCTCCTGCGCCTTTCCTTGAGCTGGCCCAAGCCTTTGATCAGGCAGCGGAGGATGAGCGCCTGCTGATCGCTGCGACCGACCGGACGCTGGGTTTCGATGGGGCAGGCGATTTCTTCCTCGAGGCCGGTAGCAGGCTCGTCCGGCGCGGAGATGCGGTCTCGGCGCCCTGGGCCTATGCCGGTGTGCGGATCATGAAGCCGCAGCTTTACGACGGGGCGCCGGTGGAGCGTTTCTCGGCGCTGAAGATCTGGGATGGCCTTATTCCGAAAGGGCGCCTTGCCGGACACACGCTTGACCGTTTTTGGCTGCATGTAGGTGATCCGAAAGCGCTTGCCGACGCCGAAATGTGGGTCGCCTGCCATGGCGGCTGAGGTCCGGCCTTTCGGGAAGGACGCCTCCAGGGTCTGGACCATCCCTCCCGGTACGGACTTCCTTGGCTCACTTGCACGCATTCTGTCAAAAACATTCGGGCTGCGCGAACACTCCGACGCGCTGGCCGACGCCATCATCTATGTCCCCAACCGCCGCTCAGCGCGCTCCCTTACGCTCGCCCTGTTCGAGACTCTCGGCGGGGCGGGCACGCTGCTTCCTCCGGATATCCGCTCGCTCGGTGATCTTGAGTCAGACGAGGCGCCGCCCGTTTCGGAGGCGGCGCTGGCCGCCCTGCCGCCCGTGCTTTCGCCGGCTGCGCGCCTCGGAGTGCTGGCCCGGCTGGCAACCCTTTTTTACGCCCAGGAGTACGGGCACACCCTGCCGCCTGCATCGGCGCTCGCATCGGCGCGCGAGCTTTCGAAGCTGCTGGAGCAAGCTGCGATGGGGGAGGCGCCGGTCGACTGGTCGCTGCTCGACGGGCTTGTCACGCAGGCTGACCTTGCTGTGCACTGGAAGGACTCGACGGGCCTCCTGTCGATCATCACCGAGATGTGGCCGCAATGGCTGCTCGAGAACAATGTAGGTGACCCGTTCGAGCGCAGGCAGCAGGCGGCGGAAGCGTTGATTGCGTCGTGGGCCGCCAAGCCCCCGTCTGCGCCGGTGATCATCGCGGGCTCTACCGGTGCGACACTTTCCGGACGTCTGCTCATGCGGGTGGTAACGCAATTGCCGAACGGGCTGGTGGTTTTCCCCGGGCTGGATAGGGACCTGACCGCAAAAGCGCTCGAGGCTGTCTTGCGAGCGCCGAGCCATCCGCAGTTTGCTCTGGTGCGGACCCTGAAGGCTCTCGGGTTATCGCTGGGGGATGTGGCGGAATGGCCGGCGGGCCCGGGCGAGGTGCGCTCCCCTTCGAGGCGCAGGCTTGTGTATGAAGCGCTGGCACCGGCCGACGAAACGGCGGATTGGCGTGAGACGCTTGAGGAGTTGGCAGGCAGCGATCGCACGACGCCGGCGGTTTTTGCGCGCAAGGCGCTGCAGGGATTGTCGGTTGTCGCACTGCCGAATGAAGCGGCGGAGGCCGAGGCTGCGGCCTTGTTGCTGCGCGGCATTCTGCAAGAGCCGGGCGCCAGGGGCGCGCTGGTGACGCCCGATGCAGGACTGGCGCGCCGGGTCGGCGCGCTGCTCGAGCGCTGGGGCGTATCGGTTCCGCCGTCGGCGGGCCAGCCTCTGGGGCGCACGCCGGCGGGAAGCCTCATTTTGCTGTGCGCGCGCTGGGCGGTGGACCCCGCCGATCCCGTAACGCTGTCGGCTGTGTTGAAGCATGCGTTTGTGCGCAAACGCGACATGGGCAACCTTGTGGACCTGCATTTCCTCCGGGGGCCTCGCCGGTGGAAATCTCTGGGTGAGCTGGCCGAACGGATTGAGCAGCATGATCCGGAAGACCGGCACCGGGCTTTTTCAGCGGAAGAACAGGCGCAAGGCGCTGCATTCATCCGTGAGCTGTCGAATATTGTCGCACAGTCGGGCGCTGACTTTTCGGTAACGGGCACGGTGAATGTCGCGGCAAGCGCGCAAAGGATCGCAGCGCTTGCCGGCGCGATCAGCGAGACGCCCTTGCCCTGGGCCGGGGAAGACGGAGCGGGCGCTTCCAGACTGCTTGAACGTATTCGGGAACTGGGCGCGCACCTCGGCGAGGTAACGCCCGGGGACATGGCGGACCTGGTCGAGGCGGAATGTGCAAATCTCACCGTCAGCCTTGGTGAGCCCGAGCATTCACGCCTCAGCATCTGGGGCCCGCTGGAAGCCCGTCTTCAGTCTGCGGATCTTGTTGTTCTGGCCGGGCTGAACGAGGATGTGTGGCCGGCAAAAACGCCTCCGGATGCCTTCCTGCCCCGCAGGTTTCGCGCGGGCCTCGGGATGAGTGATCCCGATGAGCGGCTGGGGCTGTCGGCACATGACTTTGCACAACTCGCCTGCGCCCCGCGTGTGGCGATGCTGTATTCCGCGCGGCGGGAGGATGCGCCTGCCGTGGCTTCGCGCTGGGTCTGGCGGCTGAGGACATTGGCGCAGGGCGCGCTGTTCGAGGCAGCGCCGGGAGTGTTGGTGGGAGAGTATGGCATGCTGCCGGCCTGGGTGCGAGCGATGCAGGCCGAGGGGATAGACACGCAGGATGCCGGGTTCAGCGCCGAGCCCCGGCCCACGCGGCGGCCGCCCGCCTGGCCGAAGCGGATGTCGGTGACGCGGATCGACCGGCTGCAGCGCGACCCGTACTCAATCTGGGCGGAGGATATTCTCGGGCTGCGCGTGATTGACCCGTTGAACGGGCCTCTGCAACCGAACCTGAAAGGCACGGCGGTGCACAGGGCCATAGAACTGCTGGAGGCCGAAGGGGCTGACAAATCTGCGGCCAATCTTGCGCGTCTACTGGAGCGCGAACTGCACAGTTCGGGAGAAGCGGAGGCGGACTGGTTGAGCCGGGAGGCGATCTGGCAGGATGTTGCGGCATGGTTTCTGGGCTGGCGTTCCGGGCGCGATGTCTCCGGCGGCATCGCACTGGAGGCGAAAGGAGAGCTGCCCTACGAGATCGCGGGCGAGAAATTTGTGCTTTCGGCGCAGGCGGACAGGATCGAGATTGGCGCAAGGGGCGAGATCACCATCGTCGATTTCAAGACCGGCAGCGCGCCGTCGGACAAGATGATCCGTGCAGGATTTGACCAGCAGATGCCGTTGCAGGCGCTGATTGCGAGCAAGGGTGGGTTCGAGAAGGTGCGGGCTGCGCCCGTGGCCGCGCTGGTATATGTCGAGTTCAAGGGAAAGCCCAAGGCGCGTGCCATCGGCCCGGGTCAGGAAGGCGACCTGACGCCGGCCGGAATGTCGTTGCGCGCAGAGGAGGGCATGCAGCGCCTGATTGCGGACTACCGGGCCGCGGCCGCCGTTTTCGCTTCAGCGCCGCGTATGCAGTTCGTGAAGTATGATTACGGCTACAACCTGCTCGCGCGCAGGGCGGAGTGGACCAGCGACACTTCGGAGGGGGAGGGCGGCGATGAGTGATGCAGCGCATGCCGAGGCCCTGAAGGCCGCAACAGAAGCCCAGGCGCTCGCCGCCAATCCGGGCGCATCCGCCTTTGCGACGGCGAACGCGGGCAGCGGCAAGACGAAGGTGCTGATCGACCGGGTGGCCCGCCTGCTTCTGCGGCGGCCGGATGGCCGGCCGGGCGCGAACCCGGATTCCATTCTCTGCATCACCTACACGCGGGCCGCCGCCAACGAAATGCTGACGCGCCTTTTCGAGACGCTCGGAAACTGGGCCGTGATGGAAGACGAGCCGCTGCGACTGGCTTTGGCGAAGCTTGAGGAAGCAGAGCCACATGCCTACTCACTTGAACAGCTGAAGGCAGCGCGGGCCTTGTTTGCGCGCGCCCTGGAGACACCGGGTGGCCTGAGAATCGAGACAATCCATGCCTTCTGTGCACGGATTCTCCGGAGGTTCCCGCTGGAAGCCGGGGTGATGCCGGGGTTCACCGAGCTGGAGGAACAGGACGCCCGCGAAATCTGGCATGCAGCGAAACAGGCCGCGATCCTGCGCGCTGCGGGGGAGGACCGGGCGCTGCTCGCCTTGCTGGCGCGCGAGGCGGGACGGGACGGGGCGAGCAGCGCGCTGGATTCGCTGAAGGCTTCGGGAAGGGCATTGCGCAAGTTTGCGGCGGATCATGATGATGATCCGGGTGCCATGGATCAGGCAGTGCGCGAGGTGATAGGGCCTCCCGCTGCTTCGCCGGACGCTCTTGTCGCGGAGGCGATGGGCGCGCAGTTTCCGGCGGCTGAGGTCCGGCGCGCGATGGCGGCGCTAAGCGGTGGCAAGGCGACTGACCAGAAGCTGGCTGAACACTTGCACGGCGTTCTGGAGAGCGGAAAAGCGAGGGATGCCTTCGACCTCTATACATCGATCTTCCTGACGGTGTCGGGTGAGCCGCGAAAGAAGAGCCCTTTCACGAAAGGTGTGGCCGATGCGGCGCCGGTTGTGGCTGACCTGTTCGCGATCGGCGACAATCCTGGCAGCGAGACGCGGCGGATCAAGTCCCTGACTGCAGACCTGCGGCGCGCGGAAGCGTTTGCCCGCACGTCGGCGCTGCTGAAGCTGGGGCTGCCCGCACTGGCGGCTTATCAGGCCGAGAAAGCCCGGCGTGGCGCGCTGGATTTCGATGACCTTATCGAACGGACGCGGGATCTGCTGGCCTCCGACGGTTTGTCGAGTTGGGTCCTTTACAAGCTTGATGGCGGGCTGAGCCATGTACTGCTCGACGAAGCGCAGGATACGAGCCCGGCGCAATGGGAATTGATCCGTGCCCTGACGCAGGAGTTCACTGCCGGCGAAGGCCGCGAGCGGCTGCAGGACCCCCGCACGATATTCATGGTCGGTGACGAGAAGCAGTCGATCTATTCTTTCCAGGGCGCCGATCCGTCGCGATTCCTGGAGGAGAACCAGGCTCTGACCCAGCGCGACGCCAAGGTTGCGCAGGCGGACATGCGGATGTCATTTCGCTCGAGTCCCGAAATTCTGAATTTCGTTGACACCGTCTGGAATGCCGCGCCGGAGATTGGTGTTCCGTTTGCCGACGCCCGGCACATGACGGCGGACAAGATTGTCCATACCGCGAAGCGCTGGAACGAGCCGGGGCGGGTGGAGCTGTGGCCGGTGATGCCGCGTGATGCTGATCCTGAAACCGACGCGTGGTCACGGCCGCTGGATGCGCTGGTGCTGGCCTCGCCGAAAGTGAAACTGGCGCGGGCGATTGCCAGGTCAGTCAGGCAGATGGTCACCGGCGGTGCGGTTGTCTGGGAAGGCGGCGCCGAACGGGCCGCAAGGCCGGGGGATGTGCTTATCCTCGTGCGCGAACGCCGGGGCGGCTTGTTCGAGGCGGTGATCAATGCGCTGAAGAGTGCGGGCGTCCCGGTGGCGGGCGCCGACCGTCTTCAGCTTGCGGACTATATCGGCGTGCAAGACTGCCTGAACCTGATGCGGTTTGCGACGCTGCCGGCACGGGATCTGGCTCTCGCGGAAATTCTGCGGGGACCCTTTGGCGGACTGGTGGATGATGATCGCTTCCTGTTTGCGCTCGCGGCGGGGCGAAGGAAGGCCGAGACACTCTGGTCCCGCGTTCTTGCGAGCGAGGATCCGGATGTCGCCCCCGGCAGGGCTTTCCTTCAGTCGCTGACAGACAAAGCCGGCCTGCCGCCATTCGAGTTTCTGTCGGCAGTCCTTGACCAGCCTGATCCAGCCGGCGTCACGGGCTGGACGAAACTGAACGCAAGGCTCGGCACACCGGCGCGTGATCCGATAGCAGCCCTGCTGGCGCGCGCGCTCGCGCATGACGCGGCCGGGCCGTCTTCGCTTCAGCTGTTCGTTGCATCGCTTGAGTCGACCCCGGTCGAAATCAAGCGGGATCTGGCGGAAGCGGGAGCAGAAGTCCGTGTGATGACGGTGCATGGTGCGAAAGGGCTGCAGGCGCCTATCGTGATCCTGCCAGACACAACCGCGAAACCCAAATTGACCAGCGATGCCATTCTGTCCGCCGACGGAGCGCTGATCTGGTCTCCTCGCAAGGATACCGACATTGAGCCTGCGGCCCGGGCAAGACTGGTTGCCGAAGCCAAGGCACATGAAGAGCACCGGCGGCTGCTCTATGTGGCGCTGACGCGGGCGCAGGACCGGTTGCTGGTTGCGGGATACTGGTACGGTTCGGATAGCGAAACAGCGGCGGGGTATCATGCCGATTCCTGGTATGCGCTATGCCGCAATGCGATGGAGCAGCTGCCATCGCGAACGGTGGATGATGGCGTGCTTGAGTACGGTGCGACGGCGCGCGGGATCGCTCCGGCCGGGACCGCTGAAACAGCAGCGGCGCCGCTTCCGGGCTGGGCGCGGATGGCGCCGTCGCCGGATGCTGTGACGCGGCGGCTGACGGCGCCGACCAGCCTGCTGGGTCCGAAGACGCGGGTTGTGGCCCCCTTCGATCCGAAGCGCGAGGCGCGCCTGAAGCGCGGACGGTTGATCCACAGCCTGCTGCAATATCTTCCGGAACTGCCCCTTGTGTCTCGCCGCGCAGCCGGCGCGGCGTTTCTGTCACGGGAGCCCGAACTGACGAAGGCGCAGAAAGCCGAAATGCTGCGTTCGGCCGAAGCCATTCTGAACGATCCGGCCCTATCTGAGCTTTTCGGGCCGGGAGGCAGAGCAGAGGCAGCGGTGATCGGGACATCGCCGAAATTGCCGGACGATCTCGTCATAAACGGCCGGGTGGATCGCCTGGTGGTCACGCCGTCGCGGGTTCTGGTGATCGACTTCAAGACGGACCAGCCTGCGCCGGATGATGTCTCCGGGGTTGCGGACGGCTACATCATCCAGATGGCCGCCTATGCCGCAGTTCTGGAATCGGCTTTTCCGGGGCGTGAGGTTGTGGCTGTGCTTTGCTGGACGGACGGGCCCAAAATGATGCGGATACCGCCGGAGATGTTTTCAGTTTCCCTCAACAATGCCTTGAGGGTGGTTTGACAGGGGAATAGAATACCTATTTGTCGGGTTCCCAATCAGGGCCGCAGAAGGAGCCGGAAAAATGGCTGGTATGGACGTAAGTGACGACGAATTCGATGTGCTGCTCGGCGCATCCGATGTGCCTGTAGTCGTCGATTTCTGGGCTGAATGGTGCGGACCCTGCAAGCAGATGGCCCCGCATATCGAAGCGGTGGCCGCCGAACTCGACGGCAAGGTGAAGATCGTCAAGCTGAACGTTGACGACTTTCCGCTCGTCGGCGCCAGGTATGGTGTGCGTGGCCTTCCGACGATGCTGTTGTTCAAGCAGGGCAAGGTCGCGGCGACGCATAACGGCGCGATGAACCGCCAGGCGCTCTCAAACTGGATCAGCCAGTCGCTTTAGCAGGCGCCTTGTCGCCGGTGAGGGCGATGAACACGTCTTCGAGATCAGGCGACCTTGTCGAAAGATCGGCAATGCTGATCCCTGCGGCTCTTGCTTTTTCGAGCAGGCGTCCGATTCCCGTTTCTGCGGTCTTGAAGGTGATTGCGAGGGTGCCGTCCGGCTTCAGCTTCGGGTCGTGCATCGCGAGTTCTGGCGGAATGGCCGTAATTGGCTCCCGCGGCGTGATGATCAGCGTCTTGTAGTCCAGCCTCGAGAGCAGCTTTGCGGTTGGCTCGCAGGCGACGATCTCACCCTTGTCGACAATCGCGATCGAGTCGCAGAGCTGCTCTGCCTCCTCAAGGTAATGCGTCGTCAGGATAATCGTCGTGCCCTTCTCGTGAAGCTCGCGCACATAGTCCCACATCAGGCGGCGCAGTTCGACGTCAACGCCGGCGGTCGGCTCATCGAGGATGAGGACGGGGGGATTATGCACGAGCGCCTTGGCGACCATCAGGCGCCGCTTCATGCCGCCGGAGAGCTGGCGGACATAGGCATCCTTCTTGTCGCCAAGCCCGAGCGCCGTGAGGATTTCCACCGACCGGCGCTCCGCTTTCGGGACGCCGTAGAAACCCGCCATCAGTTCGAGCATCTCGAAGGGGGTGAAAAAGGGGTCGGCGACGACTTCCTGGTTCACGACACCGATTGCCGCGCGGCTCTGCCGGGGGTGCTCGTCGATGTCGAGATCCCAGATCCGGGCGGTGCCGGACGTTTTCTTTACGAGACCGGCGAGGATATTGATGAAGGTCGACTTGCCGGCCCCGTTAGGCCCGAGCAGGCCGAAAATCGACCCCGTCGGAATCTCGAGCGTTATTCCGTTCAGCGCCTGTTTCGGCGGCATCTTGCCGTTGCCAGCATAGGTTTTTCGCAAATCGCGGACCTGGATGGCAAACTTCGGATCTGGCATGGCGGTCTTTCGTCAGGGCATTCCGCACGTCTTGCAAGGCGGCAGCCCAGACTCTAGGTAAGGGACAGGTAGTAGCGGGGCAAGTCGCCCCTCGCGTCAGGTTACCCGGAGTTCATGCAATGCCTCGCAAGCGCGACGTCTTTACCCCTCCGGAAATTTCGATGGTCACGAGCCACAAGGTGTCTTGCAACGGGGGCGGCGGCGCACTCGGGCATCCGAAAGTCTGGTACGAGATGGGCGACGAAGACTTCGTCGAGTGCAAGTATTGCGACCGCCGCTTCGTCCTCATTGGCGGTCGTGAAGACCCGTCACGTCCGAAGTAAGCCATTAACCCGGGAACCAGGCCAAGCAAGATGCATGTCCTGATTTCAGGTGGGGGTATAGGCGGGCTGACGGCGGCACTGGCGTTCCAGAAGCTGGGTCATCAGGTCACCGTCCTCGAGCAATCCCATGTCCTTGAAGAAGTCGGCGCCGGGCTGCAGGTCAGCCCGAATGGCATGCGCGTTTTCGAGGCGCTGGGGGTCACCGCACGGGTCGAAATGGATGCGTTCCGGCCGAGATCGCAGGAGCTTCGGTTTGGCAAGGGCGGTGCACGTATACTGACGATTCCCTTGCGGGAGGCTTCGTATGCGCGGTGGGGCGGGGAATACCTGCACATTCACCGCGCCGACCTCGTGGAAGCCCTGGGCGGCGCGCTGCGGGACAGGCAAGCGGGCGCGGTAATGCTGGGTCACCGGGTTGTTTCCTACTCGCAGGATGAAACGCAGGTTCTTGCACATCTCGACACCGGCGAGATGATCAGCGGGGATCTTCTCGTCGGGGCGGACGGGATCCATTCCGCGATCCGTGCACAGATGCTCGGGCCGGACAAACCGCGCTTTACCGGGCATGTTGCCTGGCGTGCGGTCGTGCCGGTTTCGGAACTCGGCGCTCACGCCCCCCCGGAATCGGCCTGCGTCTGGGTAGGTTCCAAGCGGCATGCCGTCACCTACCGGCTGAGACGGGGAAGCCTTGCGAACCTTGTGGCGGTCGTCGAGTCGAAGGAGGCGCCTACGGAATCCTGGAGCGCGACGGGCGGAAGGGAGCAGGCGCTCAACGATTTCAGACACTGGACGCCGGTCGTCCAGACGATTCTCGAGAAGGCGGCGACGCTGAACCGCTGGGCCCTTTATGATCGCATCCCTCTCAAGTCGTGGTCGGATCGCCGCGTCGTGCTGCTGGGCGATGCATGCCATCCGATGTTGCCCTTCCTCGCGCAAGGCGCCGCGATGGCCATCGAGGATGCCTACGTTCTCGCCCGGCTGGTCACGAGCCGGGACACGTTGAACGCTGCGCTCGGCGCTTACGAATTGATCCGGAAGCCGCGCACGTCCCGCGTCCAGGCGGGCGCGCGCCGGAATGCTGCGCTGTTCCATCGCGGCGACCCGGTCAGCCAGTTTGCGACGTATGGGCCGATCTGGCTCGCGGGTCACTTGCTGCCGGCATTTGCCCATGGTCAGTATGACTGGATCTATGCCCACGATGTGACGGATATTCCGGAAACCGCTGCCTGAGAAGACGCAGCCACAACAAGATAGACGGGGAGGCGGCACATGCTTTCGGTATTGGAACTTTTCCGGATCGGCATCGGCCCGTCCAGTTCGCACACCGTAGGTCCGATACGGATCGCCGGCAGGTTCCTGCAGGAGCTTGAACAGGCGGGAGTGATGCAGGCTGTCGCTCGCATCGAAGTGGAACTGCAGGGCTCCCTCGCCCTGACGGGCATCGGGCACGCGACGCCAAAGGCCGTTATGCTGGGGCTGCTGGGGCTCGATCCTGAAACGCTCGATCCGGAGGACGCGGACAACAAGGTTACGGCGCTTGAGGCGCGCGCGGTGCTGGCGCTGCCCGGCGGGCGGACAATTGCGTTCGATCCCGCGCGCGACATCCGGTTTGCCTATGAAGTGCTGCCAAAGCTGCATCCGAATGGCATGCGTCTTCGCGCGATGGACGCGGCCGGGGCCACGCTCGCAGACAGTACATGGTATTCCACCGGCGGCGGGTTCATCGCGTCCCAGCGCCAGCTCGAACGCCCGGTGCGCGACGACATTGTGCCGGCTGGGCCTGCTGTTCCGAATTCTTTCATATCGGCTGCGGAACTTCTCGCGATCTGCCATGCAACCGGCAGTTCGATTGATGCCGTCATCATGGCGAATGAGACCTCCAAGCGGACGCCCGGGGCGACGTATGCTGCACTCGACAGGATTGCGGCAGTAATGATGGCGTGTATCGATCGGGGGCTGTCGCGTACGGGCTTTCTCCCGGGAAACCTGAAAGTGCGGCGCCGGGCACCGGAAATCTGGCAGAAGCTCGCCGGCGGGCCTGCGTCAAACGAACGCGAACAATTGTTCGACTGGCTGAACGTCTACGCCATGGCGGTCAACGAGGAAAATGCGGCGGGCGGCCAGGTCGTGACGGCACCCACCAACGGCGCCGCTGGAATCATACCTTCGGTGATCCGGCATTACTGCTGGGATTCGGAAGACCGGTTTGTCCGGGTCCGGAAGTTCCTGCTGACCGCTGGCGGCGTAGGGCTGCTCTACAAGCAGCGTGCCTCGATTTCCGGCGCTGAAATGGGCTGTCAGGGCGAAGTCGGTGTGGCGTGTTCGATGGCGGCAGCGGGGCTGGCTGCGGTTTGGGGCGGTACGCCCCAGCAGGTCGCGAATGCGGCCGAGATCGGCATGGAGCACAATTTGGGGCTGACATGCGATCCAGTGGGAGGCCTGGTCCAGATCCCGTGCATCGAGCGGAACGCGATTGGATCGGTGAAGGCTGCGAATGCCGCCCGTCTCGCGCTTCATTCACTGGAACAGACCAAAGTGTCGCTGGACCAGGTGATCGAAACTATGCGCCAAACGGGCATCGACATGTCGTCAAAGTACAAGGAAACCAGCCAGGGCGGATTGGCTGTGAACGTGGTCGAGTGCTGAAGGCTTAGTCGGAAGACAGGGCGCGCAGGACTTTGGCCATCGATTCAAGTTTCGGAACTGAGTTCGTCCGGTCGATGAGTGTATGGCAGCGGGCGCGGGCCTCGGTGACCGGATCGCGTTTGTCGGGGGTGCCGGCTTCGGCATCCTGGAACAATTCGGCGATCGGAACGCGCAAAACCCGGGCGACGCTGGCGAGCATGCCGGCGCTGAGGCGGTTGGTGCCGGTCTCGTATTTCTGCAGTTGCTGATGACTGATCCCGAGTTCCTGACCCAACTCGGATAGGGTGAAATTCTGGGACGTACGAAGTTCGCGGATCTTTTCGCCGACCAGCTGATCGGTGCGGGTTGGAGACCGTGAACCAGCAATTCGGGCTTCTTCGACCATTTCTCTACCTTTTCGCTTACTTTCATGTCCCCCCACAGAAAGCGGAAGGCAATCGATCGAGTATGTAAAAATCTGTTATACCGAAGCCTCTGCAACCTTATCGAATTTACGGACGGCGACGGATCAGGACAGCTTAACGGCCGTCAGTAATCCTTCTTCCAACGTACCGACACCCGCGAATTGCCGGTTGAACTTGTTTCCGAGGAGACCGAAACCTGCGGCAGTGGCTGCCATTCGACTTCCACTGAGTTTCCGGCTGCCCCTTGGGTTGTCACCTCGAGGTAGACGTCGGGAGCGAGATACTGACCGACACCCAACTCTGGATTCCCGGCGTTGTCCACACCGAACCTCAGCCGGTCTACGCCGAGGCCCGCCTGAATGGCGCCAATTGGGTTGATACCGGCATCCTGACCAGCCAGCCGTGCGATCGAGGTTGCAAGTTCCGCCGCTTCAAGCGCCGTCAGGTCCACGGACGAACGGCCAAACAACATCCGGGACAGGATTTCGTCTTCCGGCAGCGAAGGCGTGCTGCTGAGCTCGACGGTCGGTTTCGACGGCGACCCGCCTACATCTGCGCGGACAGAGAATCCCGCGACTTCGCGTGTGGCTGATACGGCAAGCCGGGCTGTATCCAGGGGGCCATCGAAGGTTATCTGGCCCGCATTGAATTCAAACGGCCTCTGCGCAAGTTCGAGCGTCCCCCGGGCGAGCGTGGCGCGGCCGTTCAACAGCAACTTGTCGGGATTTCCGGTGACATCGAGGTTCACGCCCCAGTCACTGTCCAGTCCCCGTCCGCGGACGATTATGCCGCGTTGTGCAGAAACCTTGAGGGCGAGGCGTATCGGCTTGTTGAGAAGGGTCCGGCGCGAGGCTTCGGGATCATCGGTCGTCCAGCGGACGTTAAGGGTACGGATGGATGTGTCGGCGAAGTTGTAGATGTTGAAACGGGCGTCGTTGACTGTAAGGGCGCCGCTCAAAATGCGGTCCTGAGTGCCTTCTACAAGTTTTGCGCTGCCCGAAAGTCTCGTCAGGTCGCCCATGCGGTCATAGATCAGGATACGGTCGAGATTGACGTCAATCCCGGCTTCGGATTCTGCAAGGCGGCCATTGAAGGTCAGGGTTCCCCCGCCTGTGCCGGCGCCGGAGCCCGCCAGGGTCAGGACACCTTTCTCGTAAACAGCCTCAAGGTCGAGATCCTTGAGGCGCAGGCCGGTTGCCCCATACTCATAGGATCCTTCGGCTATTGCGGAGTTGGATGCGACCAGCGGCTTCTGGAGTGTGCCGGTAACCCGGGTCCGGCTTGCAAGCTTGCCGCCTATGTCATGACCATAGGCCAATGCGACGAGACGAAGCGCCTTGAGGTCTCCGTGAATCTCCAGAAGTGCTTCGGCTGCGCGTTCCCGGTCGAACCGGACCATGCCTGAGGGCGAGGCAAGGACGGGCAATCGACCGGCCGCGTTCGCCTTCAGGTAGGGGCCGTAGGTGGACTCGGCCGCAAAGGTAAGTGAGCGGCGATCGAAGCTTCCGGTCATGTCGAAGTCAATTTCGGTCGCTACGCCGGACACGGAGCTGACGGCAGACAGGTTGAATGTGCCTTCAGGATCATCACCATACAGCCGGCCATGGGCGCCGCCGGAGATGACGGCATTGATCGCCGGATACCCGAGAGCGCCTAGCAGGGGCGCTATCGAAAGATCCCTGAGTTCGAGCATGCTGCTGGTGGTTTCATTGCCCGGGCGCAGGCGCGCCTGAAGGCGCCCCCCGAGGAGCGACAGGTCCGCATCCAGTGTCGGGGCCGGCCCGAGAGACCACTGCATCTCGTCACGTGTTGCAACCGTGATGCCCAGCAGATTCCCGGACAATGAAAGCGTTCCCGAAAGGGGGCCATCCGCCACGGCGATGACGCCGGAGAATCCCATGTCGCTGTTGGCGCCCGGAAAACTGTCGACAAGGCGGCCTTCAAACCAGTATCCTGCCGGTGTGGTCGTCAGGGTGCCGATAACTTCATCGATCTCCAACCGCGGGGAAACGCGAACCTTGCGGGCTTCAAATTCGCCGCCGATGGCGAACGGATTACCCTTCGTCCGGCCACCCGCGGCCTTGAGCTTCAATGTTCCAAAGGTTACGCCGGCTATTTCAAATGCATCGGCCTCCGCGTCGATATCCGCATCAATCTCGCCCCCGTCCTGCAGCAGCGCCGAACCGGAAAACTCGACCGTGCCGAGCCGTCCGTCGATTACGCTGAAGCGCGTTGTGCTGCCGGTCCGATCCAGCATGAAGGACACGGCGGAGGCCTGTCCACCCGATCGCCCGGTCAGCGTAACCGGTCCGGAGATGTCGCCATTTCCGAACAGGATTTCGGCCCTTGAGGCGAGGCCGGATACGCTCCGTCCACTGAAGACCGCTGCGCCGCCTTCGGAACTTGCGGACAGCAGCACGCCGCCGGACCGGCGCGAAATATCTGCAATGACATCGCCGAGATCAATCTGGTTGCCGGCAATATCCAGCTTCTCAAGTTGCCGGGCGGTAACTTCCAAATCCGGGCTCTGCGGGCCGTATAGGCGCCCTGTAACCTGACCTTCGGCACCGGGCAGCCGGAAATCGAGTCTGCGGATGACGCCGCTCCCGGGCTTGATTGCCAGCAAGCCCCTTGCGGTGCCGCGCCCCTCGACAAGGGGGCGGATCTGGCTGATGCGGGTGGTAAGATCGGACAGGTTCAGATTGAGGCCAAGATCGAAGTCCCGGAACTTTCCCTTCGCCTGCACAAAGCCTGCGGCGTTGCCGCCGAAGTGGCCCGGCAGCGCGGAAATGGACTGAGTGATCTTGCCGGAAATGTTGAGCGTTTCGTCGGCAAAACCTGCTTCGCCGAGAAGCTGTGCGGTGCCGGATGCATGCGTGAGTTCCACGGCATCGACCAGAAGGCGCCGCGTGCTCGCGTCGAAGTTCCCGTTGCCCGAGATGTGCACCTCGTCGCCCAGAATCGGCGCAATATCCGTGTTGCCTGGGAAGGGCTTGCCGAGGAGCACGTCGCCCGTGAAGGGGATCCTGCCTTCTTCAAGGCTTACTGTAACCGGTCCCGACACCCATTCGAAGGGTAGTCCGGCTTCAGGCTTCACTTCAAGGCGCGCTTCACCGGAATACGCGTAACCGGCATCGCGCCGCTCCAGCGCTCCATTCAGGACGACAAGGCGCGGGGCATCCCAGTACGGAGCGAGCGAGGTGAGCCGGGCCGTCAGTCTTGCGGGCTCCGTCAGTTCCAGACGATCGGTGCGGGTCTGGCCTGAGAGGTTCACGATGCCGGCGGCGATGCGGCTGTCGACGGTGAAGGAGACGCGCGATTTCTCGAACACGGCGGTTACTCCGGCTTCAGCGCGGGGCCCGAGAAAAGCGGTGAGGTTGTCCGAGATCGGCAACGCACCGGCATCGAGACGGAGGCTGGCATCCAGTGCGCCGCCCTCCAGTTTTCCGGACAGGAACATCTTGTCGCCGCCATCAATCGTGAGGCGTGCTTCACCGCGGCCACCACCGAGGTCGCCTGCAGCAGTCGCCGTGACGACTGCCGACGCGCCTTCGGGAAGCTGAAGCAGATGCGCGAACACGCCGCCAGCGGGGGCTGTTGCGTCCACGGTAACGTCGAATGCGGAGGTTCGGTCGCGCAGGATCTTGGCGTCGATCCGGTCGCCGCCGCCATCGAGGGGAGATATCTGCAGCTGCGCGTCGATTGATCCATTCCGCTCGTTCACGAAGCGCGCGGAGATGGAGGAGGCCGATTCCGGGCCGGCCACGCCCTCTGCCAGAAAGAGCCGGTCAACTGTTGCCTGTCCGAGACGCACTTCCCAGGGATTGTCGTCCGTATCCGGCCGCTCGGCGCGGGCTGGCCGCCGCAGGATACGGATGTCCGAAACCGACAGTTCCGCCAGATCGACCGTGCGGGAGAGGAGCGCCATGGGCGACCAGGTGAGTTCGATCGACTCCGCCGACAGCCAGACGCCCGAAGAGTCGCGGATTTCAACCGAGCCTACCGAGAACGATGACAGAGGGTCGCCTTCAAGCTTGCGCAGGCTCAACCGGCCATAACCGGCCACATCGCGACCATCGATCTGCGAGATGACAAAATCGCGGCCCGCATCGGTGGCAATCCAGGACCGCGCAAAGGCGAGCAGAATGACGACCGCGAGCAGCAGCGTGACCAGCGCAGATGAAACCGGACGCCGCCGGAGCAGGGCAAGAGGGTTGAAGCGTGCGGGCATCAGAATGCCTGACCAATCGAGATGTAGACCTGTATCTGCGAGTCGCCGTCGCGGCGATCCAGCGGCGTTGCGATGTCCAGCCGGATCGGGCCGAAGCCGGGATAGTAGCGAACGCCAAGGCCAATCGAGGCGGCGGCGACAGAAAACACAGAGCCCGGATCATCACTGGCAGCACCGAGATCGGTGAACAGGGTGTATCCGAAGCGTTCCGTCGCGCGCCAACGCAGTTCCGCCGAAGCCGAGAACAGATTGCGGCCTCCGATGAGATCGCCAAATGCGTTCTCGGGCGACAGGCTTTGATAATCGTAGCCGCGCACGGTTCCGCCGCCGCCTGCAAAGAACAGCCTGTCGGGCGGGACGTCATCGGAGCCGATGAAGGCCCCGTACTCAGCCCGGAATGCTGCAACGAGATCTTCCGTGACCGCCCGGTAGGTTGCGCCAGACAGCTGCAGCCGGGTGTAACCAGGTGTGTTATCGCCGAGCGACACGCCCGTGTCTGCCGCGGCGAAGAAACGGAAACCGGACTGCGGGTCGAGAGGATCGCCGACATCCGTGTAGTTGGCGGATACGGGGAATGACAGCGTGAATTGGTCGCGCTCGATGCCGCCCGCGATGCGGGCGCGCTCGTCAATCGTACGGGTGGCATCCAGCGCAGCACCGATCGAAACGGTAATCTCCCGAGACAGCGGCTGTGCGAGGGCTGCACTTATGCGCGCGCCGAGGAGGTCATAGGCATCGGTCTGTTCGGCGCGCACGCCCGATTCCAGAGACAGCGTCCGGCCAAAGCGGCCGATGTTGGGGCGTTCATAAGTCGCTGTGAGATCCTGGCCCAGCGTGGCCACCTTAGTGCGTATGCGCAAACGGTCGGCCCGGCCGGTCAGGTTGCGGCGTTCCCAGTAGGCGTCAACGCCTACGCCTTCCGTCGTCGAGGCAGTGACGCCTGCGCCGATGGTGCTCGGCTTGCCTTCGACAAGGGTTGCCGCCACAATGTGCAATCCGTCATTGCCGGGCGTTTCGGAAATGGTAACGCCAATGCCTTCGTAGAGGCCGGTCGCACGCAACCTTGTCCGGAGCTGGTCAATGATGGCAGGTGAATAGAGATCCCCATTCGACCAGGTCTTCAGAGCGCGGACCATTTTCGCACTGCGGGCATCTGCGTTCTCAAGCTCAAGGGATCCGAGCGAGACGCGTGCCCCTGGCACGAGAAGGAAGGTGAGTTCAACATCGCTGTCCTCGCGCGAGGCCAGTACGTCGATGCCCTCGCTACGCGCGAATGCATAGCCCTGCCGGCGGAGCAGTGCCACCAGGGCATCATCCATGCGTTCGATGCTCTGAGTGCGCGCCGCCGCACCTGCAGGCAGGCCCGCGAGTTCTGTTTCAAGGCGGCGGGCCACTTCCGGCGCCATCGCGTCGCGGCCACCGAAATCGCGCGTCAGGATCGTGAACAGGGGGCCGGCGTCGGCCACGAGGACGGCGGCCTCATCCGCCGCATCGATTTGCGAAGGAGCGATTTCCGCCGCGAGGTACCCTTCCGACGACATCAGGTCGCGCAAAAGCCTTGCCGAACTGTTCATCCGGTTGCGCGCTTCCAGCACGCTGCGGGGGGCGGGTTCAGCGACGCGCACCAGATCATTGGCGCGGGCGGCAAGGGCAGGGGGCATGCCCTCGACTTTCGCGCGGGGCGTTGTCTGGGCCTCCTGCGATACTGCATCCCGAAAGCCTGGAATCAGGGCGCAGGCAGATGTGGCGGCCAAAAGACAGGCCCCGGCCAAAGGCCGGGCAATCGTCCAAGCGTTGGCCGGTTTCGCATCTTCCATCGTATGTCTCAGCTTTCTGCCGGGGCAGTATTGCAAGTATTGGCCTATTCATACTGTCGAAACCATAACGTTCACTTGACAGGTGAAAGCTAAATATTGGGGTTTCACGGGCCCAATTGCGTCTCACGGTTTCGTGACCCTATATGGCCAGAAACAAGGCGGGATTCGGCGCAATGATGTACCTGTTGGTCCTTGGGGGCCTAATTCTACTGCTCGTCGGCGGCGAAGCTCTGGTGCGCGGCGCCGTCAGTGTGGCCCGGAAACTGAACATTTCGGAGCTGGTCATCGGATTGACGCTGGTCGGTTTCGGCACATCCGTTCCGGAACTTGTCACCAGTCTGCAGGCCATCGAGAAGGGCGCCGTCGGTATCGCCATCGGAAATGTCGTCGGTTCGAACATTGCCAACATTTTCCTCGTGCTGGCGATTGCTGCAATCATATCACCTGTTTTCGTCCATCCGCAGGCCCTAGCGCGGGACGGCACGTTCATGCTGGCGGTGACGGGCGTGCTTTGTGCCTTGCTCTGGTTCGACCAGTTCAACCGGCTGTCCGGTTTCCTGTTGCTGGCACTGCTCACTGCCTACCTTGTTTTATCGCTTGTCGCCGATCAGCGGCGTCAGAGCGCTGCCGCCGAGCTTCATCAGGCGGAAGGTGAATCGGTTGAAGCACATTATGGCTTGGGCGTGGGTCTTCTGATCGCTTTGGCCGGTCTCGCCGGTGTGGTGATCGGGGCAAACCTGCTCGTAAACGGCGCGACCTCATTGGCGCTTTCCTTCGGGATCAGTGAAACCGTCATTGGCCTGACGATTGTCGCCATCGGCACAAGCCTGCCTGAACTCGCCACATCGATTGTTGCCGCCTACCGCAAGCGCGGAGACGTGGCGCTGGGCAACATCATCGGGTCGAACATCTTCAATATCCTCGGTATTTTGGGCATTACCTCGCTGGTCAGCCCTTTTACGGTCCGCGGCGACATCACGGCGGGCGCTCTTGCCGGGGCGCAGCCGGTCAGCATCATTTCGTCCGTGGACGTTGGGGCCGTGGTCCTTTCAGCCGGCTTGCTGATGTTGTTCGCCATGACGGGCCGCAAGATTGCGCGCTGGGAGGGGGCGGTTCTCCTCCTCGGCTATATCCTCTATATGGGGCTGACATTCGACCTCATCCCAACCGTGAACCTGATCCCCAATGTCTGACACCACGATCTATGAAGGCCTTGGCCAACTCGGCCAGTCCGGCGCCATTCCTGCGAAACCGGACGCGGCCGTTCTCGAGCGCGTGATTAACCCGCATGAGGACACGCTGTATCTGACGCGGTTCGTGGCGCCTGAGTTCACGTCGCTTTGCCCGGTGACCGGGCAGCCGGATTTTGCTCATCTCGTGATTGACTATGCACCGGGTCATTGGCTGGTGGAATCAAAGAGCCTGAAGCTTTATCTCACGAGCTTCCGCAACCACGGCGCCTTCCACGAAGACTGCACGGTCTCGATCGGAAAGCGCATCTTCGATTTCACGCAGTCCCGCTGGCTTCGCATTTCGGGCTACTGGTATCCGCGGGGTGGTATTCCGATTGACGTTTTCTGGCAGTCCGGCGCCTTGCCGGATGGGCTTTATGTTCCGGAGACGGGCGTTGCGCCGTATCGCGGCCGGGGCTGATCAGGCACCCGTCCAGCGCTGCAACCGGGGCGCGATTTCGGCGCGAACGCGCTCCGGGGTCGCCGCCCTGGCAGTGCCGAGGTGGACAAAGCCCGCAATCCGCTCCTTGTCTTTCAAATCCAGCAGCGCGCCGGCTTCTGCATCGTAAGCGGCCCATTCGGTGAGCCAGACGCCCGCCCAGCCACTGGCATTCGCGGCGACAAGAAGGTTGTAGCAAAGCGCGCCGGCTGAAAGTTCCTGCTCCCAGACCGGCGTGCGGCCATCCTCTACAGGGCTTGAGATCACGATCACGACAACGGGCGCGCGCAGCATCGATTTTTCGGCGTCCGCAACCTGGGCATCCGGGGCCACCCGGCTCCTGAGGATGGCCGCGAGGGATGCGCCAAACTTGGCGCGGGCATCTCCTTCGAGCACCACAAACCTCCAGGGGCCAAGCTTGCGGTGATCCGGTACCCGGGCGGCGACCAGAAGCAATTCGTCCAGCTCGGCCGGATCAGGACCCGGTGCGCCAAGGAGGAGCTTGTTTGCGGACTTGCGAAGCGCGAGCAATGCGCGCGCTTCGGCGCTGGGGCGGGCGGCGGCGAGCGGCACGTCACGGAGGGGCGGAGGCGGAAAGCGTTTCGTCATGCACTTCTGCATTAATGCCAGCTACGCTTTAGGAGAAGCGCTGAAAACGGACATCCAGGCAGTTGCGATTGAATTTCAGGCCGTAGCAGTCCATTTAACGGTCAAATCTCACCCAGGAACCTGCCATGATTGAGAATCCAGACATCGGCGCGCCGGCCCCCGTGTGGAAACGGCTTCGTTTCGAAGCGACGGCGGCAGCCGCAGAGGAGCCGTCGCTCTCAAGTTACCTGAATGCTTCTATCCTCAATCATGCAACCCTTGGGCAAGCCTTGTCCTATCATCTCGCGGAAAAGCTTACGAGTCCCGCTATGGGGACGCAGCAGGTCCGCCATGTGATCGCCGGTATCTTTGAAGGTGCGCCGGAACTCGTAGGCATGGCTGAAACGGACATGCAGGCCGTCATCGAGCGGGACCCTGCCTGCCGGGGCATGTTGCAGCCCTTCCTTTTCTTCAAGGGCTACCTAGCGCTTCAGACCCACAGGATTGCTCATCAGCTGTGGCGCCTGGGCCGCGAAACCCTGGCCTTTCATTTCCAGAGCCGCGCGTCGGAACTGTTTGATGTCGATATCCACCCTGCGGCCCGCATCGGACGCGGGGTGATGCTCGACCATGCCTCCGGGATCACTATCGGCGAGACCGCCGTCGTGGGTAATGGCTGTTCGCTGCTCCACGGCGTGACGCTGGGCGGCACCGGCAAAGAGGTCGGCGACCGGCACCCGAAGATCGGCCGCGGCGTCCTGCTGTCGGTCGGCGCGAAGATTCTCGGCAACATCACCGTCGGCGATGAATCCAAGGTGGCCGCAGGAAGCGTGGTGCTCAAGGATGTGCCCGCCTATTGTACGGTCGCCGGGGTGCCTGCAAAGATCGTGGCGGGGCCCAGCTGTTGCCAGCCGGCGCAGACCATGGACCAGGGAATTCCAGACGCAGCCGAAACTTGAAAGCCACCTTGCAGCGCAGCACTTTGCTCAGGCGTTCAAAGCGTCTAGTCTTGGGCTGTGTTGATTTGGTTCAGGAAATACGATGATAAACAAAGAAGAAACCCTGCGTCTTGAGGCTTATCTCAAGGAAAAGCTGCATCCCGGCCTGCGCCTGCTTTCGCGCGACAAGCTGAACGATTCCCTTGAAGTATATCTGGGCGCCGAGTTCCTTGCCGTGGTCTACAAGGACGAGGAAGAAGGCGAGACATCCTACCAATTCATGATGACAGTCCTCAAGGAAGACATCATGGGCGGCTGAGCAATCAGCCTCCCTCGCGATACGCCGCGCGCTCCAAACGATCATTGATGGCTTCGCCGAGACCCGTTCCGGGGATCGGCGAAACCGCAATGCGTTCAAAACGCGTGTCGAGGCTGCGCAGCATCTCGAACAGGTTTGCGGCGGCCTCGACAAGGTCTCCCCTTGTCGAAAGGCTGAGGTCTCCGGGCACGAAAGATCCGAAGGCAAGGAAACCCTCGTCGTCTTCGGGCGCCGCTGCATTCAGCCGAAGGCGGGCCTTGGGAGCGTAGTGGGATTTCAACTGGCCGGGCGCATTGATCCTCGCATGGCCACCATAAGCGCGCACGCGCTTGCCCAGTCTGTCCGCGATCATTTCTGTCGGCAGGCCGCCTGGGCGCAGAAGGACGGGCTCGTCATCCTCAAAGCCGAGGATCGAAGATTCCATCCCGACATCACAAGGCCCGCCATCAAGGATGAGGCTGATCCGTTCGCCCAGATCTTCTGCGACGTGCTCGGCGCGGGTTGGGCTGATGTGTCCCGAGCGGTTCGCGGACGGGGCCACGAGCGGGCGTCCGAAGACTTCGATCAGGGCGGTCGCAGCCCGTTGCTTCGGCCAGCGCAAGGCGAGCGTTCCCAGGCCCGCGCGCGCGAGATCCACTACACGGCCGTCTTCCCGCGCTGGCAGGACGAGCGTCAGGGGACCGGGCCAGAACGCTTCAGCGCAGGTCCGCGCCAGCGGCGAGAATGCAGCCTCGCGTTCCGCCATTTCCCAGGACGATACGTGCGCGATCAGCGGATTGAACCTGGGCCTCCCTTTTGCCTCGTAAAGCCGGGCGATAGCCTCGGGATTGGCGGCGTCTGCAGCGAGGCCGTAAACGGTCTCTGTCGGGATCGCGACCAGCCCGCCTTCGCTGAGGATTTCAGCGGCAAGGGCAATCGTTTCCGGAAGGATCGGGACTATCGGCGCGGTCATTTCGCGCACATACCACTGCTCAGCTGCAGATCAAACCTCGGGCTTAGGGTTTGCGGGTCGCGCGCCCGGAGATCGTGACAGTCACGGCATCGGCGACATAGGCGGCGCCGGCATCGGAAACCTGGCCGAGGTCGAGTGCCTTTCGGGAGAACGTGGCTGAACCTTCCAGCCGGGCGTCACTGCCATCTAGGTCCAGCGTAAACAGAAGCGGTACACTTACCGGCTTGCCCTTGAGGCTCAGTGTTGCCGTGGCTTGATAGCCGCCCGCGGCTTCCTTGAAGTCGGTGAGTTCGACCACCGCTTCCGGGAACGCGGCGGCGTTGAACCATTCACGGCTCTGGAGACTGTCATCATAGAGCTTCTTGCCGGTCCTGGCGGTGCGGGTATCGACGGTGACCCGGACGTTTGATGTGTTCAGTGCTTCCGGAAAGAATGCGACATCGGCTGCCCAGGTTTCGAACACACCCTCGAACTCCTTGCCTTCGTGCAGGCCCGCGAAGGCGATTTCCGAGCTGTCATGTTCAACGAGCCAATTGGATTGGGCCGCGGCGGCCGCCGAGCCGGATCCTGCCGCAGGTGGCGGCCCCGAACTGGCCGGGCCAGCTCCCAACAATGCAAGCGCTGCAATCGTCGAAAAAAGCGCAAGGCTCCCGCCGAACGCGAACAGGAAGCCACGGGCAGGAAGCGCGGGCGGGCTCGACTTCCCGAACAAACCCGGCATCATCTTCTTGAGGACACCGTCCTCCGTACCAAACTCATGTTTCACCGCGCCGGCAACATGCAGCGCGAGAAGAGCGATGATCACCCAGGCGCCCTTGCCGTGGAGGAATTCGACGAACTCGTAGAGGTCGTCGCTGATCAGCCCCTCTGTAAAAGGCAGGTGTGGCCAGCTCACCACACCAAAAAGCACGGTCGCCACCTGAAACGGGGATACCGAAACCAGTAACCAGCCGCCGAGGGGAATGCCGATCATCAAGACGTAAAAGGCGACGTGGACGGCATGCGATGCGGTTTTCTCAAGCTTCGGCATGCCGCTTGGGAGAGCCGGCGGCGGGTTTGCAAAACGCCAGGCCAGACGGGCAAGGGCAAGGAAAAGGATCGTGATCCCGATCGATTTGTGAAGCTGGTAGCGCGCCTCATTGTCCTCCATGTTCCAGCCAAGCCAGATCATGAACAGCAGCAGCGCCGCCATTGCCCAATGAAGGGCAATGGCGACCGCGGTGTACCGTGAGGACACTTCTGCGTTCATCGATTACTCGCCGACCACTTCGCCGAACTCGGCTTCAATGATCACTTCAACTTCGTCCCCGATGTTGGGAATATAGGCGCCCATGCCAAAGTCTGAACGCTTGAGGGTCGTTGTAGCGGAAAAGCCGATCTTGTCCTGATCAGGTGCCCAAGGCATCTGAGCGACGCCGTTATATTTCACGTCGAGCGTCACCGGCTTGGTTACGCCCAGAAAGGTCAAGTCGCCGGTCACTGTGCCGGACGCAGGGCTGGCCTGGGTCGCGCTCGTGGACTTGAAGGTGATCTGTGGATGAGCCTCGGCGTTGAACCATTGTGCGTTCTTCGCAAGGTCCTCGTTCCAGCTCGCGAACGGGCTGTCGGCATGGCCGGCCTTGTAATCACCCGGATAATCCGTTTCAATCGAAAGCGGATCGATCGTCACTTCAACGGAGTTTGCGGCAATGTCAGCCGGATTGAAGTTGAGGGTTGCGTCGAACGACTTGAAACGCGCCGTGTACTTCGCCAGTCCGAAATGGTTCACCCGCCAGGTGATCGAGGCGTGTGTGGGGTCAATATTGTATGTGGCAGCCTTGCCAAACGTCACTTCAGCGGCAGGAGCGGCTTCGGAGGCTGCTGCTTCGGCGGCCGGCGCTGCCGTTTCGGGGGTTGCGGGCGTATTGGCAGCCGGGCTGCAGGCGGCGAGCACGAGCGCGCCCGCGGAAATCAGGAAAAGTCTCATTGTGTTCGTCTCCAAAATGCCCAACGGGTCGAGCAATCAAGTAGCGCAGACTATTCGCGCATGCATCGATTAAGCTATCACCTGCCAAGCATAACTCCAATCCGAGACACGCTATCCCGATGGCCTATGACGCTCCCGTCAATGAAATTGAGTTCTCCCTCAAGGAGATAGCCGGCATCGGCAAACTCGCCGGCCTGCCGGGTCTTGGCGCCTATGACGACAATCTCGTACGCCCGATCCTCGAAGAAGCCGCCAAACTCGCACGCGATGTGCTGGCGCCGCTCAACCCGGTCGGTGATTCGCAGGGTGCAAGGCTGGGCGCTGACGGGGTTGTCGCACCGGATGGTTTCAAGGCCGCTTATGATGCCTTCCGTGCCGGCGGATGGATGGGGCTCGCCGCTCCGGAAGCCTGGGGCGGGCAGGGCCTGCCCCGCGCCCTTGCGCTTGGCGTGATGGAAATGTTTCATGCTGCCAACATGGCGTTCGGACTTTGCCCGATGCTGAGCTTCGGCGCTGTCGAAGCCCTGCTTGCTCACGGCACGGATGCGCAGAAGCAAACCTACCTGCCGAAACTCGTTGCCGGGGATTGGACCGGAACGATGAACATGACAGAGCCGCAGGCTGGTAGCGACGTTGGCGCGCTCACCACCAAGGCGGTGCCCAATGCGGATGGCGGTTACGAAATCACTGGCCAGAAGATCTACATCACCTGGGGTGACCACGATCTCGCGGAAAACATCATACATATGGTACTGGCGCGCCTGCCAGGCGCTCCGGCGGGCTCCAAGGGAATCTCGCTTTTCCTTGTCCCGAAGTTCCTGGTCAATGCAGACGGATCGCTCGGCGCACGCAATGGCGTGCAGTGCATAGGTCTCGAGAAGAAGATCGGCATCCATGCAAGCCCGACCTGTGTGATGCAGTACGGCGGCGCAACGGGCTGGCTGATCGGAGAGGCGAACAAGGGGCTCGCCTGTATGTTCACGATGATGAACTCTGCGCGGCTGAATGTCGGTCTTGAAGGTGTCGGTGTGGGCGAGGCCGCCTATCAGGCCGCTTTCAATTATGCGCGGGATCGCCGGCAGGGCAATGCGGAAGGCGTGTCTGGTCCGGCGCCGATCCTGCACCATGCGGATGTCCGCCGTACACTGATCACCATGCGCGCCCGGGTCGCGGCGGCGCGGGCTATTTGCTATGCCTGCGGCGTCTCTGCCGACCTTGCGCAGTCTTCCGACATCCCGTCGGTTCGGGCCGCTTCCAAGGCACGGGAAGACCTTTTGACCCCGATTGCTAAAGCGTGGAGCACCGACATGGGAGTGGATGTGGCGAGCCTCGGCGTGCAGGTGCATGGCGGAACAGGCTTCATGAACGAGACTCTGGCCGCGCAGCTTTACCGCGACGCCCGGATCGCGCCGATCTATGAAGGCACCAACGGCATCCAGGCGATCGATCTTGTCGGTCGCAAACTCGCGGGCAACGGCGGTGCGTCAATGCGGGCCATGTTGACCGAGATCGACGAAACCGTGAGGCTCGCGCGATCCACCAACAATCCGCAATTCGTTCAGTTGGCTGACCGTCTGTGGGCGGCGTCAAAGGCACTGGCCGAAACGACGGATTGGATGCTCGCCCGCATGAAAGCTGAAGAACAGGATAAGGCGCTCGCAGGCGCTACAGCCTATCTCGCACTTGCGGGAGACGTCATCGGAGGCCACTTCCTCGCCCGCGCGGCGCTTGCGGCCAGGCAGAAGGATCCGGACTTTCGCGCCTGCCAGATGGCGCTCGCGGGATTCTTCGCCGAGACGTCTCTGGCGTCCGCGCCTGGCCGTGTGCCTGGAATAACCGAAGGCGGCGACCGTTTCCTCGACAACAGCCGCGCACTTTTTGGGATCGACTAGCCATGGCTGCCTGGACGAAAACCTATGACGGCGCAGAGCCCGTCCGCATCAACAAGTGGCTGGCGTTGGAAGGCGTGTGCTCGCGCCGTGAGGCCGATGCCCTGATCGAACAGGGACTGGTCGAGATCGACGGCAAGCCGATCACTGAACTTGGCGAGCGGATCGTCCCGGGACAGACGATTAAGCTGAACTCCAAGGCGGCGCATAAGCTCGACAACCAGCTCTCGATCGTTCTCAACAAGCCCGTCGGTTACGTCTCCGGCACACCAGAGCCCGGCGAGACACCGGCCATTCGCCTCATCACGAAAGCCACGCTGAAGGGTGAGGCGCATGCCATACCCGGCCGGAACAACAAGATGGCGCCGCTCGGCCGGCTGGACAAGGATTCACGCGGCCTGCTGATCCTTTCAGAAGACGGCGTGCTGGCAAAAGCCGTGATCGGCCCGCTGAGCGAAGTCGACAAGGAATACGTGGTCAAAGTTCTGGGCGAGATCACGCCCGAGAAGGTCGCGCGCTTGCGTCATGGCCTCGAACTGGATGGCCGCAAGCTTCGTCCGGCCAAGGTCAATGCAGAGGGCAAGGACACCCTTCGATTTGTTCTCTCCGAGGGCCGCAACCGGCAGATCCGGCGCATGTGTTCGCTCGTTCACCTGCGGGTGGCAGATTTGCAGCGTATCCGGATTGGTCCGGTCGTGCTTGGCAACCTGCCGGAAGGCAAATGGCGCCCGCTCAGCCACAAGGAACGCGCGGCGCTGATGGCCGCCAGCTTCGGCAAGGCCGCCGAGGCAAAGACCGCCATGCAGGCACCCGCGCCGGGCCCGAAGGCGCGCGCCGGTCAATCACGGGAAGTCGCTTCCGAACTCGCACCAAAGGTGCCTTACCGGACGCGTAACCACGGCCTAACGGGGTTGGGGTTTCGCCGCACGAAGCTACCCCCGCGGCCCCGCAACCCGATCAAATAGACTTCCCCTGCGTGACGGCTCGACGTGCCCTCCTTGAGGGGTATCGTGGTTTATGAATGGATTCGAATACGCGCCAACAAGCCGCTTCGGGCTCGACTATCCCTTCGGGGACGCAACGCCGGGCCGCTCCGAGACAATCACAGTGGCCCCGGGAATCGAATGGGTGCGGATGCCGCTGCCCTTCTCGCTGAAGTTCATCAACCTCTGGCTTATCGATGATGGCGACAGCTGGACCATTGTGGACACAGGCCTGCCGCTGCCGGAAACCAAATCCGCCTGGCGTCAGCTGCTTGATGCGCGTGCCACGCCGCAAAAGCCACTGAAGCGCGTGATCATCACGCACATGCACCCCGACCATGTCGGTAGCGCGGGCTGGCTCTGCCACAAGTACGGCGCCGAGCTCTGGATGAGCCGGCTCGAGTATATCTCCTGCCGTATGCTGGTGGCCGATACCGGGCGCGAGGCACCGCCGGTGGCTGTCGAATTCTATCGCAAGTCCGGATGGGGCGAAAAGGCGCTGGAGAACTACAAGTCGCGCTTTGGCGGTTTTGGCCGGGGCGTCAGCCTGATGCCGGACGCTTATCGCAGGCTGACCGACGGCGAAGAGTTCGAGATGGCCGGCGCGAACTGGCAGGTAATCATGGGTGCGGGCCATTCTCCCGAACACGCCTGCCTGTATTGCCCCGAGCGCAACATACTGATTTCCGGCGACCAGATCCTGCCGCGGATATCCTCCAATGTTTCGGTTCATCCGACGGAACCTGACGCAGATCCGCTTTCCGAGTGGCTGGACAGCTGCCGGAAGCTGCTGAACGCCCTGCCGGAAGATTGCCTCGTGCTGCCGGCGCACAATGAGCCCTTCACGGGCGTTCACAAGCGCCTTCAGCACCTCATAGATGGTCATGAAACTGCATTGAAGCGCCTTCGCAAACGGCTCGAAAAGGGACCTGCCAATGTGCTCGAAACTTTCGTTTCGGTATTTGGGCGGGCGATCGAGGGCGATGAACTCAGCATGGCAACCGGCGAGGCGCTGGCGCATCTCAATTACCTCAAACACCGGGGCGAACTGGCCATATCGAGGTCTGAAAGCGGCGTGGCGCTTTACAATCTCGCCCATGTCGCGCAACCGGGTAAATAGCAGTCTGGCCGGGTTTTTTGCCTTCGCAGGGAAGGGCCTTTTCGTCTAAGACTGAGTCCGAAGCGGATCATTGAGGTCAGAATGCCGAGCGAAATCGACGCACCGACCCAATCGGCGCCGCCGGCGTCTACCTGGGAAAAGGTCAAACGCGAACTGAAGGAGTGGGGCGCCACGCTGGCGATCGTAGCTCCGGCTTTTCTCCTGTTCACTGGCTTGCTCTACGAGCAACGCGTCATTCCATCCGAAAGCATGGTGCCCACGCTGGAAGTCGGAGACCGCGTGGCGGTCGGCAAATTCTCCTATGGCTACGGGCGCTACTCTCTTCCTCTGAGCATGGGCCGCTATTTGCCGCTCGGCGAGGGACGTTTTTTCCCCGGAACCCCGGAACGCGGGGAAGTCGTGGTGTTCGAGCATACGCATTCTGACCGCGTCATGATCAAGCGGGTCGTCGGCTTACCGGGTGATACGGTTCAGATTCTTGGCGAAACCCTGATCATCAACGGCGCGCCGGTCGATTCCGGGTTCGTCCGCGAAGTGCGCTATGCACCGGACAAGGAAGTCGTGATCGAACAGGTCCAGGAATGGACAGAAACGATCGGCGACCGGACGTGGACGACACACAGGGGCCTGCGAGGCCGGCCGGTTTCAGACACATTGCTGTTCGTCGTGCCGCAGGACCACCTGTTCCTCATCGGCGACAACCGAAACAACTCCTATGACAGCCGCGAGCTGTCCGGCCATTGCCCGCCGATCAACGGTGTTGTCGACCGCGCAGGTTGCCCCTTGCGCGGTGACCGAGACGATGCGTCCATTGGTTTCGTGCCGACAGATCACCTCATCGGACGGGCGGATACAGTTCTGCTAACCTTCCACCGCTGCAAGTTGCAGGACGGCGAAGAATGCAAGAAGCGCGTCTGGCGCGGCTTGTAGTAACGCCGGTTGACCTTACCGCCCTCAGGCTTCGCGCTTGCCCTAAACCGGCAACGCCGGTAGTCGGATTAACGAGGCCAGTGGCCTTGCAGGAACCTTTCGGGGCAAGGACGATGCCAGACACGACATCGGCCGGGTCGAAGCGCGGTCCCATCATCATTTCGCGGCACGGACGGCCGGCATTGGACCGCCGGGCCGGACCGAGGCTCGGCTGGCGCGAATACGTGGGCTGGTGGGATCGCTACGAGGCGGGTCCGCTTGCCGACGGCCAGGAAGCGCCTCAGGCCTTGATGGACATGGTCGCGGACGCCGACGTGGTATTTGCGTCAGGGCGCCTGCGCGCGCAGCAGACCGCTGGCATTGCCTTGCCGCACAAAAGCGCCGCCCACGACCCGGTGTTCAACGAAGCCACACTTCCACCGCCCAAGTTTGCAGGTGTAAAGGCCCTACCCAAAACCTGGAACGTGCTGGCACGAACAGCCTGGCTGGCCGGTCACAGCCTTGGCGGCGAAAACTCAAGGGAAGCGCATCTCCGGGCCAAGATTGCGGCTCTGAGGCTGCATGAGGCATCGGGACAGGGAAAGGTGTACCTGGCCGCGCATGGCTGGTTCAATCGCATGCTCCGACCGGAGCTCCAGCGCCTCGGCTGGATCTGCGCCGAAGATGGCGGGGACCGCTATTGGAGCTACCGCGTGTATCGTTATCGCGGGGGATAATCCGCCGATCGGCCGGTATTTAGGTTGTCGCTCCCCGTGGGGGGCTCTAGAACGTCTGGAAAGCGACGGTAGAGGGTGCCTGATATGGCGGAGACCAAAATCAAGCCGGTCGAGAAGATGACCTTCGAGGAAGCGCTGGGCGAGCTTGAAGGGATCGTGCGTCAGCTCGAGACAGGTGACGTGGAGCTGGAAAAGTCGATTGCGATCTATGAGCGCGGCGCCGCCTTGAAGGCACACTGCGAAGGGCGTCTCAAATCCGCTGAACTCAAAGTCGAGCAGATCGTGCAGGGCACAAATGGCCCGGCAACCGAACCTGCAGCGTTTGACTGAGAGTCCGAACAGGCAATGGTGGAAGAAACCGGTTTCGAGCATAGGCTGAAAGAAGTCGCAGACCGGGTGACGGTCGCGCTTGATCAGCTCATCCCGCCGGCGAGCGGACCTGAAGCCAATCTGATGCGCGCCATGCGCCACGCGGCCCTGGCCAATGGCAAGCGGATGCGTCCGTTCTTCGTTCTGGAAACGGGCGCGATGTTTGGCGCCTCCGAAAAGAGCCTTTTGCGGACGGCGGCGGCGCTTGAATGCGTCCACTGCTACTCACTGGTCCATGACGACTTGCCGTGCATGGATGACGATGATTTCCGGCGCGGGCAGCCGACTGTGCACAAGGCTTTCGACGTGGCCACCGCCGTTCTGGCCGGCGACGCCCTGTTGACGCTGGCTTTCAAGATCCTTGCATCAAATGAAACACATGACGATCCGGCGGTCCGGGTTCTACTGATCGAGCGTCTCGCAGACGCCTCTGGCGCGCGCGGAATGGTGGGCGGCCAGATGATCGACATGCTCGAGCTCGACAGCCCCAGAGACCTCAACACGATTACCCGCATGCAGCGCCTCAAGACCGGCGCCCTGATCTCTTATGCCATGGAGGCGGCGGCGATCATCGGCCATGCCCGGGAAGCGGAGCGAAATGCCTTGGCCGGATTTGCAAATGACCTTGGCCTCGCCTATCAGATTGCCGATGACATACTGGATGCCGAGGGCGATGAAGAGATCGCCGGCAAGCCGCTACGGACCGATTACGTCGCCGGGAAAGCCAACTTTGTAACTTTGCTGGGAGTGGATGGCGCTCGCCTGCGGGTACGCCTCCTCGCAGCCCAGGCCAAGGAACATCTGGCAATTTTCCGTGACAAGGCCTCTGTCCTGCTCCATTCCGTGGATTATGTGTTGAACAGGCCACGTTGAAACAGCTGCGCTGAAACCAAGAAAAGACAACGCGAGATGACAGAAATTCGCCCGAACCGGCTGCTAGATTCGATCCACTCCCCAGCGGACCTGAAGGGCCGCTCGCGAGCTGAAATCAAGCAGATCGCAGAAGAGGTTCGCGAGGAAGTCATTGATGTGGTTGCAGTGACTGGCGGGCATCTCGGCTCCGGCCTGGGCGTGGTCGAGCTGACGGTCGCGATCCATTCGATATTCAATACGCCTGATGACAAGCTTGTTTGGGACGTCGGGCATCAGTGCTATCCCCACAAGATACTCACGGGCCGGCGCGACCGGATGCGGACCCTGCGGCAGGGAGGCGGCCTTTCCGGCTTCACCAAGCGCTCCGAGAGTGAATACGATCCGTTCGGCGCCGCCCATGCCTCAACCTCGATTTCCGCTGGTCTGGGATTTGCCAAGGCGCGCGACCTGCAGGGGCGCAGCAACAACGTCGTCTGCGTTATCGGTGACGGGTCAATGTCGGCCGGCATGGCCTATGAAGCGATGAACAATGCGGGCGCCGACAAGTCGCGCCTGATCGTCATCCTGAACGACAATGACATGTCGATCGCGCCGCCGGTTGGCGCCATGAGCCACTATTTCTCACGCCTCGTATCTTCGCGCCCCTATCGGGGCTTGCGCCGGTTCGCGAAGAAGGTCGTTGCCCCGATGGGCCTCGAATCGCCCGCGCGCCGCGCCGAAGAGTACCTTCGCGGTTTCGCGATGGGCGGCACAATGTTCGAGGAGATGGGCTTCTACTACATCGGCCCTGTAGACGGACATGATCTCGATACGCTGCTGCCGATCCTTGAGAATGTCCGCGATATCGAAGAAGGCCCGATCCTGCTTCACGTGGTGACGCAAAAGGGCAAGGGTTACGCGCCGGCAGAAAACTCTGCCGACAAGTATCATGGCGTCTCGAAATTCTCGGTCGTCACCGGTGAGCAAGCCAAAGGCGCCCCCGGTGCACCGACCTACCAGAAGGTTTTCGGGCAGACGCTTGCCAGGCTTGGCGAGAAGGATGACCGGATATGCGCGATCACGGCCGCGATGCCGTCCGGCACCTCGACGGATATATTCGGCGCCCGGTTCCCGGAACGGCATTTCGACGTCGGTATCGCCGAGCAGCACGCTGTTACCTTCGCAGCCGGCCTCGCCGCCGATGGCATGAAGCCTTTCTGCGCGATCTATTCGACCTTTCTCCAGCGCGGCTTTGATCAGGTCGTCCACGACGTCGCAATCCAGAAGCTGCCCGTGCGCTTTGCCCTCGACCGGGCTGGCCTTGTTGGCGCAGATGGCGCAACTCATGCCGGGAGCTTCGATATCGGCTATCTCGGTGCGCTGCCGGGATTCGTCTGCATGGCGCCGGGCGACGAAGCCGATCTCGCCCGCATGGTCAAGACCGCGCTCGACATCGACGATGGCCCGAGTTCCATCCGCTATCCGCGCGGGGAAGGTACTGGCGTCGAGATTGCCTCGGACCTGAAATCACTTGAAATCGGCAAGGGGCGGATCGTCCGTGACGGGACGACTGTCGCCATCCTTTCGTATGGCGCTCGCCTTCAGGAATCACTCCGGGCCGCAGAGATGCTGTCTGCCCAGGGGCTGAGCACCACAGTGGCCGATGCCCGTTTTGCCCGTCCGCTGGATGGCGAACTGATAGAGCGCCTGGCGAAAGAACACGAAGTGCTGATCACGATAGAAGAAGGCGCTAAAGGCGGCTTTGGAAGCTTCGTGCTTGAGCATCTCGCCAATGCGGGGGCGCTGGATTCAGGTCTCAAGATCCGGATCATGACGCTGCCGGATGTTTTCCAGGATCAGGATTCTCCCTACGCCATGTACGAGACGGCGGGCCTGAACGCCCGTCATATCGCGGCCCGCGCCATCGAGGCCCTTGGCCGGGGTGACATTTCGGCAATCGAGCGGGCTGCCCGCGCCTGAGATCGCGCCGCCACAAATTGACCTCAGTTCGGCCCTGTCGCCGCTTGGCTTGCCACGGTAAGCAAACTGCTGCGTCATTGCTTCACGGCGCGCCCCTTTGATCTTCACCGGAGAAAACCGATGCTTCGTCCCCTCCTGTTCGCCGCCGCCTCCCTGCTTGTGCTCGGCGCCTGTGCATCTTCTACTGAACCTGCGGGCGTGTCCAAGCCCGAACCGGCCGGGACCTCGGTCGTCATCTCTCCGTTCAATCTCGGCCTGAAGACGGCCGATGAACTCGTTGCGGCCGGCAATACGCCGACTGCCATTCAACGCCTCATGCAGCTCGCAGGTGACACCAGCCTGTCGCCGCAGGAGCGCTCCGAAGTGCTCTACAAGCTCGGCAAGCTGAGCGGGTCCCCGACCGGTTATGATGCAGAAGGCGCGGTCGAATATTATGAAGAAGTTCTGAAAGACTTCGGCGCAACTCCCGCAGCGAAACAGGCAGCCGCTGCCTTGCCGGACGCCAAAGCAACAGTTGCCGGGCACATTGCCACTTTGGAGTCTGTCGATTCGGTCCAGTCCGATGAATTCCTGGCCTTGTTCAACCTCGGCCGTCACCAGGAAGCCATCGACGTGATGGTCGCCAACGACATCCTGCCCGGCAAGGAAGAAATGCTCGCCATGTATCAGATCGGCTATCTTTGCGACGATTCGAACCTGACAGGACGCGCATTTCTGGTGACCGACCGTGACGGAACCGCCCGGACCCTGCGCTTCTGCGACTTCGGCAAGTAAGCGCTGCGGTTTGCCGCCAGGGCAATCTGGCGCCCTGTCGAATTCAAACCGGCCGCAGGGCCTCGCTTGCCCGGCAAGACGAGGTTCTGCGGCCCGGTTGAAGCACCAATCTGCGCCATCGTTTCCGAATTAGCTGACGCCCCTCTTCAAAGGGGCCTCCAGACATGGTTTGTTGCAACAAATCAACAATCTGGAGGAAAGATTTCATGGCCGAAGGCGCGAGTTCGAATTGGCCCGTCATGTCGATTGCCGCTGCGAATGCGGCGCTCGCAGGCCCCGGCTCTCCGGTTGAGCTGGAAGACGCGGTCATTCGCGGCGTCGCGATGAAGGTCTACAAGAACGCTCCGCCGACCATTCCCTTCATCCTTGAGGCGGCTGCGGCCCAGTTCGCGGACCGGACCTACATCGTCTATGAAAACGAACGTGTAACCTTCAGGGCCTTGCATCTGGCTTCCCGGAAACTCGCCAGGTCGCTGGTCTCGGAGTACGGCATAGTCAAAGGCGACCGCGTTGCGGTCATCATGCGGAACTATCCGGAATGGCCGCTTGGCTTCTACGCGGCGCTCAGCGCGGGCGCGGTTACCACCCCGATGAATTCCTGGTGGACAGCCGAAGAACTGGAGTACGGCCTTTCTTTCGTCGGCGTGAAGGCCGCGATCGTCGATGCGCAGATTTATGAGCGCATCCGGGGCATGCTCGACCGTTTGCCCAATCTGAAACACATCCTGATTGCCCGCGACTCGGCCGACGAGATCGCTGATCCGCGCGTGACCTCCCTGAATGACATCGTCGGCCACCCGAACACGTGGTCCGCTCTGCCCGATGCCGGCCCCTCGGGGGTAGACCTTGGTCCCGACGATGATGCGACGATCATGTACACTTCCGGCACCACCGGCAAGCCGAAGGGGGCATTGGCGACCCACCGGGCGGTGATCGCCAACATGTTCAATTCGTCGACCTGCCAGGCGCGCATGTACCTGCGCAAGGGCGAGCCCATTCCCGCGCCCGACCCCGAAGCCATGCGCGCCACTTTGCTGGCAGTGCCGTTCTTCCACGCAACGGGATCTTTCGCGATCCTCATTCCCTCTGCCTTGCGCGGCGACAAGATTGTCGCGATGTACAAATGGGATGCGGGGCAGGCGCTGCCGGTCATCGAGGCTGAGAAGGTAACATCCGTAGGCGGAGTGCCGGCCATAGCCTGGCAACTGCTGGAGCATCCGGACCGGGACAAGTATGACCTGTCGACAATCCAGGTCATCTCCTATGGCGGCGCGCCTTCGGCGCCCGAACTGGTCTCCACAATCAAGAAGCGGTTTCCAGATGCGGCGCCCGGCAATGGTTGGGGGATGACGGAGACCTGCGCGACCGCGACGCTGAACATCGGCGAAGATTATGTAAACCGCCCTTCCAGTGCCGGCGCGCCTCCCGCCGCTGTCGAGATCAAGATCTGCGATCCAGAGGGCGGGGAAGTCCCGCAAGGTGTCGTTGGCGAACTGTGGTGTAAGAGCCCCTCAAACTGCAGGCTCTATTGGAACCGGCCAGATGCCACCGCTGAAACTTTCCGCAACGGCTGGGTGGTGACCGGAGACCTTGCGCGCATCGACGAGGAAGGCTTCCTCTATCTTGTGGACCGCGCCAAGGACATGCTGATCCGTGGCGGCGAGAACATTTACTGTATCGAGGTCGAGAACGCGCTGTACGACCACCCCGCGGTTATGGACGCGGCCGTTGTTGGCATTCAGCACAAGATCCTCGGCGAAGAGGTTGGCGCCATCGTGCAGCTCAAGCCGGGCAAATCTGCCTCAGAGGCTGAATTGCGCGAGCATGTTGCCGGGCAGCTGGCGGCATTCAAGGTGCCGGTGGAAATCCAGTTCCTGAACGAGCCTTTGCCGCGCAATGCCAATGGCAAGATCGTGAAGTCGGAACTACGTCAGCGCTTCAAGGCGAGAGCGTGATCGAATGACCCTTACCAGAAGGCGAATCGGCGACCGGGATGTATATCCCGTTGGCCTCGGTTGCATGAACATCATGCACGCTTATGGACCTGCGTTGCCGGAGGACGATGCCAGGGCGCTGCTTGTGCGCGCCCTCGATCTTGGCTGCGATTTTCTCGATACGGCAACCATCTACGGACTTGGCCGAAGTGAAGAACTGATCGGCGAAGCACTCGGCCACCGGCGCAAGGAGTATTTCCTCGCCAGCAAGTGTGTGCTGGGCTTCCGCGACGGCGAGCGCGTACTCGATGGCCGGCCGGAGGCGATCAAGGCGGCGTGCGAGGCGAGCCTGAAACGTCTGTGTACGGATGTGATCGATCTTTACTATCTGCATCGCCCGGACCCGAAGGTGCCGGTTGAAGACTCCGCCGGGGCTCTCGCTGATCTTGTTCGCGAGGGCAAGATCCGCTTCATCGGCCTGTCCGAAATGGGGGAGAAACAGCTTCGCCGTGCCCATTCGGTGCATCCGGTTGCCGCGCTTCAGTCCGAGTACTCCCTTTGGGTTCGCAATCCGGAGATTGCCGTGCTGGAGGCCTGCCGTGAACTCGGCACGGTTCTCGTGGCCTTCTCGCCGGTCGGGCGCGGCTTCCTGGCCGATCCTCCCGCCGATCCGGCTGCCTTTCACGACATTGACATGCGCCGGGTGATGTTCCCGCGCTTCAAGCCGGAATTCTATCCCGCGAACCTGGCTCTGCTCGAAGAGGCGAAGGCTCTCGCGCGGGAAGCGGGCTGCTCGGTGGCGCAACTGGCGCTGGCCTGGACGCTCGCCAAGGGCAGCCACGTCATACCGATCCCCGGCACGGCCCGCATTAGTCATCTTGAAGAAAACCATGCCGCCGCGAACGTCGCGCTGACACCTGGCATGGTCGCCCGCCTTGACGCGCACTTTGCGCCGGAGCGGGCTGTGGGGCCACGCTATAACGCTGTTGGCCAGGCAAGCGTCACGACGGAAATATACGACTTCGAGAAGCAAGCGCATGGCGGATAGACCGCCGGTCGCGTTGGAGAATCGAGGCGAAGGTGAAGACGGACGGCGATACTCGCCCTCTGCGGCGCGCAACCGCGGACCGGTCCGGGATGTGCTCGCGCAACTGCTCACTTCGCCGGCCCGGGTGCTCGAGATTGCATCCGGAACCGGAGAGCATGGCGCGTTCCTGGCATCACAGCTGACGCAACTGCACTGGACCTTTTCGGACATCGACCCCGACAGCCTCGTCAGCCAGCGCGCCTGGCAGCGTGTCGATGCCACCGGGCGGCTCGCGGGGCCGCTCCGCATTGATGCGTCAACGGCTGATTGGGGCGACGCGGAAAGCCTGGCGCCCTGGGACGCTGCCTTCTCCGCAAACATGGTGCACATTGCGCCGTGGCCCGCAGCGGAGGGGCTGATACGCGGGGCAGGGCGATTGCTGCGGACGGGCGGGCTGCTGGTTCTTTACGGGCCGTTCGCCCGGTCAGGGGTCATAGCGCCGTCGAATGCCGCGTTTGACGAGAGCCTTAAGTCCCGTAACCCGGACTGGGCCGTGCGCGATCTCGACCTCCAGATCGCGCCGGTCGCGATTGCTGCGTGCCTTGAACTTGAGACAGTCATCGACATGCCCGCCAACAACCTGACGGCGGTGTTCCGGCGCACCTAGTCCCCCGGCGCGAAAAGGAACTAGCCCGCACTGACAACCTCTGCTCCGCGCCTTTTCAGATTGCCTGCGCCTTTCCGCCCCCGAAGCGTTCGGTCCACTCTGCAACCTGCGTGTCTTCGATTTTCTGGAACAGCACGTCCGGCGGGGTGATCGCCGCGCCGCGCGGGATGGCGTCCATCAGGCCGGAATCGGTCCAGTCCGGCCAGCGCCGGTTGCACTCCGGAATTCCCAGCGCATCAAGCACCTTCTTCGAAGCATTCGGGATGATCGGCTGCGCGAGTATCGCAAACACTGCGGCGAGGTTGATGCCCGCCCGCACGCCGACGGCGGCCCCGTCCACGTCCGATTTGTATTTCACCCACGGCTCGGCCTTGGTGAGATACTCGTTTCCTGCCGCCCAGAGCGCGCGCGTCTCGGCGGAGGCCTTCCGGAACTCCATTGCCTCATAGTACTCGTCGATCGCCTTGAGGCGCGTCGAAAGCTCGTTCGCCATCCAGGCTTCAGCTTCGCCGGGGACGCCCGCCTCCGGAATCTTGCCATCAAACTTCGACGCGCAATACTTGGTGATGCGGTTGACGAAGTTGCCGAGCACGTTCGCAAGGTCTGAATTGACTGCTGACTGGAAGCCCTCCCAGGTGAACGCAGCATCTGAGCCTTCCGGCGCATTCGCGATCAGGTACCAGCGCCAATAGTCCGCAGGCAGGAGGCTGAGGGCCGTGTCCATGAACACGCCGCGCTTCTGGCTCGTCGAGAACTTGCCGCCATACCACGTGACCCAGTTGAAAGCCTTCAGCTTGTCCACCGTTTTCCACGGCACTCCGGAGCCGAGCAGGGTGACCGGAAAGCTGACCGTGTGGAACGCCACATTATCCTTGCCCATGAACTGGACATACTCGGTCTGGTCCGCGCCCTTGTCGCGCTTCCAGAGCTTCTCCCAGTCATTGCCGGTCGCCTCGGCCCATTCCTGTGTGGCGGAGATATAGCCGATCGGCGCATCGAACCAGACATAGAAAACCTTGTTCTCGAAGCCCGGGCGCGGTGATCCGTCTGCGGACGTTACCTTAACCCCCCAGCTGAGATCGCGCGTGATCGAGCGGGCGATCAGGCCTTCGTCGAGCCACTTGTTAGCAATCGACACGGCGAGCGAGGGCCAGGCCTTGCCCTTCTCGTTCACCCAGGCGCGGATCGTATCCTGCATGCCGGTCTGCCGCAGGTAGAGATGCTCCGTGTCCCGCACCTCGATGTTCCGGCTTCCGGTCACGGCGGAGTACGGATTGATCAGGTCAACCGGGTCCAGCAGCCGCCCGCAATTGTCGCACTGGTCCCCGCGTGCTTTCTCATAGCCGCAATGCGGGCAGGTGCCCTCGACGTAACGGTCCGGCAGGAAGCGGCCATCATCAACCGCATAAACCTGCTGTGAGGTCTGCGCTTCGATCAGGCCGTTCTTTTCAAGTTGCTGCGCGAAATGCTGCGTGAGCGTATGGTTCGCCGCGCGCGAGGTGCGGCCAAACCAGTCATAGGACAGCAGGAAGCCTTCGCCGGCCTTGCGCTGGATCTCGTATTGCTCGTCGCAGTATTGCTGCACCGCCTGACCCGCCGCCTGCGCCGCCAGTTCTGCCGGTGTGCCATGCTCGTCGGTTGCGCAGATGTAGGTGACGTCATTACCCTTGAGGCGCATCACGCGGGCATACACATCCGCAGGCAGCATCGATCCGGCGAGGTTGCCGAGGTGCTTTACCCCGTTGATGTAGGGCAGTGCTGACGTGATCAGGATACGCCGTGTTTGCGTCATGGGGCGCTTTGTCTTTCAGGTTGCGACCTGAGGCCGGTTTTGGACCGCAGGCCAGAAGGACGCCTTCTTAGCGCGGCCCGGCAGAAAAGAAACTCCGGGCTGCCGCTCTCACCGCCGGATCACGGTGATGGCAGAGCGGCCCCGCCCCAAGCGGCGTCCATTCGAAGGACCCGTCCATCGATTGACTCACCTCCCGGTGCATCAGCCCCCTCGAGGCGCCGCGCAGGCGGCTTTGAAAAGGGGGGTCAAGCGCGGCCCCAGTAGGTGATCCTTCGAAGAAGAACCTCCATCGGCCCCCGTGGGGCAAAACTCCGCCAGATCCCGGTGAAGGCCAGCGATGCGCCCGCAACCGCCGCCGCTACAAGAATCGCTTCTGCAGCCCCCATGCGCCCGAACTGATCGAACCCGTACGCGGTGAAAACCAGCGAAAAAATGACGGACTGAAGCAGGTAAGCCGTAAGGGACGCGGACCCCGCGTTCGCGAAGAAGCGGCGAATGGGGCCCGCCGCGCTGCCTGACACCGCTGCGATCAGTCCGGCATAGCCGAGGGCCGAAAAAGCTGAGAATGCCATAATCACGCTGCTCCCGAAAACATAGGCGCTGTCGACCGACGACGAGGCGTTCAGCAGGATCCAGGCGCCGAGCGCGCTGCCTGCGAGCCCGATTGGCAGAAAGACGCGGCGCGACAACTTCCAGATTGGCGCCCTCGGCTGATCAATTACGCCGGCCTTTACGGCGGCGAGTCCGAAGCAGAAAAAGCCGAAAACCGAGATGCCCTGCTGGAGGATCACGCTTGGCAGGACAAAGGGCAGGAGTTCCAAGCGGTACAACGCTGCATCCCAGAAATTTCCCTGGCCGAAAGCCGCCAGAGCCTCGGCATCCATCTCTGCATACCCGGCTCCGGCCATTACTTCGGGAGCGTAAGTCTCGCCAGCCCAGATCAGACCCGCAAAGGAAAGCAGCAACACTGTGTTGAGTGCGATCAGGACAATGCCGGTCCGGACAAGGACTTTGACCGACGCCCCGCGCAACGCGAACAAAAGGCATCCGAGCAGGCCATAGGTCAGCAAGATGTCGCCAATCCAGAAGAAGATGAAGTGCAGTATGCCAAGTACGATCAGCGCCGTCATGCGGCGGAAGTACCGGGGTGCGAAATCCCGGCCCGCGCGCTCTGCTGACAGCAATTGGTAGCTGAGGCCTGCTCCAAACATCATCGAGAACAAGGGATAGGACTTCATCAGGAAAAGAAGGCTGACGGCGCCGTGAGCCACCTGGTCTGCGGATGTATCGAGCCCGCCATTGTGGAATCCGCTGGTGAACGGCTGCGCAAATCCCACAACGTTCACGACTGCGATCCCGAAAAGGGCAAATGCCCTGAGCAGATCCGGCATCAATGCTCGATCCGTCATGCTGGGCCTCCCCTTGGTCGGTCAGGGCAAGTGTTGGCGAGATTGTCCCTGCTGGCAAGGCATACGGCGGCACGCGCTTGCGCGGAAGGGGCGATTCCGGTATCGGCAACCGCGTGCCGGCATAGCTCAGCTGGTAGAGCACCTGATTTGTAATCAGGGGGTCACGGGTTCGAGTCCTGTTGCCGGCACCACTAAAACCACAGCAAAATCAGCAGCATGCGGTTTTTTCCATGCGCGTTCCGCAGTGGCTTAAGCCGCAACTGTAGCATTATAGTAGCAAGTGGATGCGATTGGAACTCGCCGTAACCGCGAGCCGCCGACCCCTCTGTGAGCACTCTTTCTAACGAGTTCCGTGGAGACGTCCGCTGACGCCCTCAACTGTGCCGATTGACTTTAGCGAAGAAGAACATAGAAAGAACACGGAATTGCCCGAGGCAGAATGCATGCGTTCTTGGTGGCTAATTTTTGTGGCGATAGCAGTGACCCAGTCCGCTTGGGCTCAGTCAAAACCGGACTCGCTTGAAAAACCCCGAACTCTCTATTTTTTGGTAGACGTCAGCAGATCTATGAAAACTCGCTTAGAAGAGGCTGAGCAAGAGCTGGCTGATCGCCTCGCACCCTCCGTGCCAATGACGATGAGACAACGACCCGCCGGTAGTTTACCCTCGAGGTCGTTAGGAACATCGCTATGGTTATGCCTCGGATCAAAGACATCGAGACCACTGCCGCCGCTGGTGCGGGAACAGAGGAAGGCCGTAGGCCGACGATGGTTCCCGCACCAGCGGCGGCCTCGCCTGAGCTTGCGGATCGTGCGGTCCGGCGAAGGTTCACGGCGGCGGACAAGGTGCGCATTCTCGGCGAACTCGATCGGGCTAAGGGTGTCCCGGGCGGTGTTGGCGCCATCCTTCGCCGCGAGGCGCTCTATTCCTCGACGGTGACAGACTGGCGTCGTCAGCGCGATGCCGGCGCCTATGGCGCACTGCGCCCTGTCAAACGAGGGCCCAAGACCTCCGAGCCTAACCCGCTGGCGGCCGAGCACGCCGCGCTTGTGCGCGACAACAAGCGCCTGAAGTTGCAATTGGAACGCGCCGAGGCAGTGATCGAGATCCAAAAAAAAGTGGCTTTGCTTCTGGCGGAACGTGTCAACGATAGTGAGACGCCCGGTTTGATAATTTAGACTTGAATCGCGAGCGTCGGATCTGGCGGATTGATCCAAACAGCGGTGGGCTTTTTCGGCGGCTCGGGGATTTTGTTGACGAACCGCTCGGGCTTGAGCTGGAAG